>ENA-OQIG01000497-OQIG01000497.1-human-gut-metagenome-genome-assembly--contig:-NODE-497-length-22557-cov-2.719884_pt1 | contig 22557 bp, 30 predicted proteins | sample MGYA00242576_ERZ504741 | MGnify/ENA primary metagenome ERZ504741 (study PRJEB26092, sample SAMD00036436) | human gut metagenome | host: Homo sapiens | study: EMG produced TPA metagenomics assembly of... | reverse complement strand
TGTCGAGGAGCAGCGATGGCTGGATGACTTCCTTCAACACGGGTAAACGGATGTTCCGGCACCGGAAACAAGAAACTGATGCGCGGCATCCTGCGTGACGAAATGGGATTTGACGGAGTCTGATTTCCGACTGGGCGGCAATCGAGGAGATTATTTACCACGGCTACTGCGCAGACCGTGAGGAGGCAGCTGTCCGCTCCGCCGAGGCAGGCGTCGATATCGATATGATGACAGGTATTTACTGCGAGAACCTCTGCCGCCTTGTAAGAGAGGGCAAGATTTCCGAGGATCTGATCGATGAGTCCTGCATGCGTATCCTGGAACTGAAAAACAAACTGGGACTGTTTGAAAACCCGTATAAAGACGCAGACGAGACGAAAGAAAAAGAGGTCATTCTCTGCAAAGAGCACCGCGATCTGGCAAGAGAAGCCGCAAGAAAATCGTTTGTACTGCTGAAAAACGAAGAGAAAATCCTGCCGCTTGGCAAGGAGAAGAAGATTGCCTGGGTCGGACCGTATGTCCACAGCAGAAACCTGATGGGCTCCTGGTCCTTCATCGGAGATGCAAAGGATGTGACAAATCTGGAAGAGGCCGTAAAAGCGCAGGCAGATACGACAAACATGAGCTTCCATGCAGGCTCTCCGATGCTTGGCTCCGACATCCGCCTGGAGGCTTCGGCGAGGCGATGGAGCAGTCCACCACGCCAGAAGAGGAAGAAGCAATGCTTCTTGAGGCTGTAAACGCAGCAAAAGAGGCCGATGTTGTCGTTCTTGCGATCGGTGAGGATCGTCTGCAGTCCGGCGAGGCAACCAGCAACGCGAACATCCGTATCCCGGAAATCCAGCAGAGACTGCTTGAGCGCGTTTCAAAAGTCAATGAAAACGTTGTCGTTGTCCTCTTCAATGGCCGTCCGCTCGATCTGCGCGATGTCGTATCGAAAGCAAAAGCTGTTCTTGAAGTGTGGATGCCGGGTACCGAGGGTGCCAATGCAATCGCAGATGTTGTTTTCGGTGCATACGCTCCAAGCGGCAAGCTGACCATGAGCTTCCCGTACTCTGTAGGCCAGGTGCCGGTTCACTACAACGAATATTCCACCGGAAGACCGCATGTGCCGGGCAAGGACAAAGACCGTTTCCGTTCCAAATACCTCGACATCCCGAACGCACCACTGTTCCCGTTCGGATATGGCCTTGGCTACACCAGCTTTGCAATTTCAGATGTGAAACTGGACAAGGCAGAGCTTGGCATGGAAGATGAGATTAAAGCTCCGTAACCGTGAAAAACACCGGCGATACAAAGGGAACCGAGACCGTACAGCTTTACATCCACGACGTAGCCGCATCCGTGGTACGCCCGGTGAAAGAGCTGAAAGATTTCTGCAAGGTAACCTTCAGCCGGGAGAAGAAACCGAAGTCATCTTCAAAATCACAGAAGAAGAGCTTCGCTTCCTGACAGAAAATGAGCGTGTAGAAAGTGAAAACGGTGCTTTCGAAGTCTTCATCGGAAGCGACAGCACGACAGAGAATAAGGCAGAATTTGTGCTGAAAAAATAAGAAGCAATACTGGGATGTAGCGTAAGCGGAATCAAGATGGGGGTCTGAATCGCTACGGAAAGATAAAAGAAAAGCCAGCCACAAAAAGCGAAAAGAATTTTGCTTTTGCGGCTGGCTTTTTTCTGCCGGTACCGTATTGACCCTTCTGTTAAAACAAAGTAAAATAGAAATTGGTATTGGGACGAAAGAGAGGAAAAGAAATGGGGTACTTAGGAAACAAGTTACAGGGGAAATACCACAAAGACACATTCCAGACCGCCGTCAACATGGCGTGGCCGGCGATCGTGGAGTCGTTTTTCATTGCATTTGCGGGTCTTGTAGATTCGCTGATGGTAAGCTCGCTTGGCTCCTACGCAGTTGCCGCGGTCGGTCTGACGACACAGCCGAAGCTGCTTGGCCTGGCGTTTTTCTTTGCGCTGAATGTGTCGATTTCTGCTCTCGTTGCGCGGCGGCGCGGAGAGCAGAGGCAGGGTGCGGCGAATGAGACTCTGGTAACTGCGCTTGTATTTATTATCCTTGCGGCAGCTGCATTCAGTGTTGGATTTGTGGCGTTTGCAAGTCCGATTATCCATCTGTGCGGTTCAACGGCGGAGACTCATAATGGCGCAGTAACATATTTCCGTATCATCATGGGCGGTATGATTTTTAACTGTATCCAGATGGGGATCAACTCGGCACAGCGCGGTGCGGGCAATACAAAAATCACGATGCGCACAAATGTAACATCAAATACGATTAATATTATCTTGAATTATCTTCTGATCAACGGCCATTTCGGGTTCCCGGCACTCGGCATTCAGGGTGCGGCACTGGCAACCGTCACAGGAACGGTTGTCGGATGTGTGATGAGTATCCTTTCCATCACAAAGCAAGACGGATTCCTGAACCTTGGCTATATTCTGAAGAACAAAATTAAACCGACGATTGCAGCGTTCATCAGCCTGGTCAGGGTCGGGTACAGTGTGTTTTTCGAGCAGGTTTTCATGCGGATCGGCTTTATGATGACGGCGATCATGGCGGCCAAGCAGGGAACCGATGCGATGGCGGCACACCAGGTCGGCATGAATATTATGTCGCTTTCGTTTGCGTTCGGTGACGGCCTTCAGTCCGCAGCGGTTGCACTGATCGGCCGGAGCTTGGCGCAAAAAGCCGGATCTTGCGAAAGAGTACGGCAGAACGTGCCGTCTGATCGGCGCGGGCATCGCAGTATGCCTCGTTGCCATTTATCTTTTCGGAGGAAGATGGCTGTACAGCCTGTTTTTCGAAGAACAGCATATCATTGAAATCGGTGTCAGCATCATCCATGTCATTATCTTCGTCGTCATTTTCCAGATCTGTCAGGTTATTTACATGGGATGCCTGCGCGGTGCGGGAGATACGCTTTATACGGCAGTTGCATCCATGATCAGCGTTACATTTATTCGTACGATCGTTTCGTATCTGGGCGGTTACACGCTGGGGCTTGGCATCGTCGGAATCTGGTTCGGCGTGCTGGCGGATCAGATGTCACGGTTTATCTTTGCAACGATCCGATTCAAACAGGGAAAATGGGTGAAAATCAAGATTTAACCGAATCAAGCAGCGAAGCGGATTGCGAATATCCGCTTGACGTAACGATTCAGAGCCATGCGAAATGGTACTCTGAATCATTACCAATATAAAACTAAAACAGGAGGAAGCAAAACGATGTACAAATTTGACAGAGAAGCCTATGACAGGCGGATGGAGTGGTACCGCGACGCACGTTTCGGCATGTTTATCCACTGGGGGCTTTATGCCATCCCGGCGCGCGGAGAATGGGTGCGGAGTACCGAGCAGATTCCAAAAGAAGATTACATGAAATATTTTGAGGAGTTCAATCCTGTTGATTTCGAGCCGCGGAAATGGGCCAAGGCGGCGAAAGAGGCCGGTATGAAATACGTGGTTCTGACTGCCAAGCATCACGATGGATTCTGCCTCTTCGACAGCCAGTATACCGATTTCAAATCCACCAACACGAAATGCGGCCGCGACCTCGTTGCAGAGTACGTTGATGCCGTCCGCGCAGAAGGATTGAAGGTCGGTTTGTATTTCTCCCTGCTCGACTGGTTCCACGACGATTTTCCGCACTATGGCGACCGGAATCACCCGATGCGGAACAACCCGGCATATAAAAACGATGACCGCGATTTCGACCGCTACCTGACCTACATGCACAATCAGGTACGCGAGATCTGCACAAACTACGGAAAGCTCGATGTGCTGTGGTTTGACTTTTCCTACGATACGCTGCGCGGCGAAGCATGGAAAGCGACGGAGCTGATCAATATGGTGCGGAAGCTCCAGCCGGATGTCATCATCGACAACCGTCTCGAGGTGAGCGGAGAGGCTACGGTTCTCTGGCGGCCGGAAATCCGACCCCGTACCACGCGACTTTGTGAGCCCGGAGCAGATGATTCCGCCGAACGGCATCCAGGATGTAAATGGAAACGATATCGCCTGGGAATCCTGCGTTACGATGAACAATCACTGGGGTTATTGTGCCAACGACCACTTCTTCAAACCGGCACCGATGCTGATCAAAAAGCTGGTCGAGTGCGTATCGAAGGGTGGAAACCTGCTTTTGAACGTCGGCCCGGACGCCAGGGGAAATATCCCGGAGGAGTCGATCGAACGGCTGGCTGAGATTGGAAAGTGGATGAAGAAAAACGGAGAGAGCATTTACGGCTGCGGAAAAGCCGGTATTGAGAAACCGGACTTTGGCCGTGTGACGCGCCACGGAAACCATCTGTATTTTCATGTCTATGAAAATACCGTTGGGCCGCTGCCGCTGCCCGGCGTGAAAAAAGAAGAAATTCAGGCGATCCGCTACGTCGCAACCGGCGCGGAAATCCCGGTTTCCACAAGCTGGGTACACAGCGATTATCCGACCATGGCATTCGCCGATCTCGGCGAAGACCCGGTATTGCCGGATGGAGTCGATACAGTCATCGATGTGATTCTGAAAAAGTAGAGGGTAAAGCATCAGCCACAGTTTTCCGAAAGGGTTTCTGTGGCTGATTTTTTGCGTGGCAGGAAAGTTCGCTGAAGTTTCCTGCCACGTAAAATCGGATTTGATCCTGTAGCGTGTCTGAAAAAGCATTTCCGCAATCTGCAGGCTTCACTTTGCGGTATCTTTTTTTTCAGACACGCTCTAAAAGTCTTACAAGTTCTTACAAAATTCTGTATTTTTCGCTCCGACGATTGACAGTTCTGACAGAAAAATGCATACTGAAAAAAACACAAGATCACAGCCCGTGCTTCGAGATTTAACCGAATCAAGCAAGTAGCGAAGCGGATTGCGAATATCCGCCTGACTCCTTTTCCTGCGAGGGAAGGATAAGAGCTTTCGGAGTGAGAAAAGGGCAGTCTGTTTTTAGAAACGAAGCAAGAGAATGATAGCTTTGCTTTACAAAGAAAAAAGAGGGGGAATAAAACATGATTCGTCTGAACCACGTCAGTAAGATTTACGGAGACGGAAGCAAAAAAGCCGTCGACGATCTTTCCTGGGATATCGAAGATGGAAAGATCACCGGATTTATCGGCCCAAACGGAGCCGGGAAAACGACAACATTAAAAATGATCACCGGCATCCTGGCACCGTCCGAGGGAACGATTGAAATCAATGGAAAAGATATCCAGAAGGATCCGCTCGAAGCCAAGCGCCAGTTCGGTTTTGTGCCAGACGACCCGGATGCGTTTCTTCGCGTCAGGGGAATTGAATATCTGAATTTTATGGCAGATATCTACGGTGTCGGAACGGAAGAGCGTCAGCGTTTTATCGAAGAAACCGCAAAACGCTTTGAGATGGAAGAGAACCTTTCGAGCCGTATCATGAGCTACTCGCATGGCATGCGTCAGAAAATCATGGTGATGGGCGCACTGATCCACAAGCCGCCGGTCTGGATTCTCGATGAGCCGCTGACCGGCCTTGACCCGCGCTCCGCGCACGAGCTCAAACAGATGATGCGTGAACACGCCGATGCCGGAAACGCCGTGCTGTTTTCCACCCATGTGCTGGAAGTAGCGGAAAAACTCTGCGACCGCATCGCCATCATCCATCACGGCCGCCAGGTATACCTGGGTACTCTGGAAGAATTAAAAGCGGCCTATCCGGATCAGACACTTGAAAATATCTTTCTGGAGATCACCGAACATGCGTAACTTATGGATTCTCACCCGTTTCCTTCTGAAAAGCGGACCAGGAAAAAGCAATCAGAAGAGCGGAAAAAAGAAAGCATTTTCGGACGGAGGACGTATCGTTGTATACCTTCTGCTTGGTGTCTGCCTCCTTCCCGTGTCGGTCTTACTGTTTCTTCTGGGATATTCCGGCTATACCTTCCTGCAGCCGCTCGGGCTGGAAACCCTGCTGATCGAGTTCGTCTGTACCATCGGCATGATGGTCATTTTCTTCTATGGCCTGCCGCTGTTTCTGAGCGAGTATTACATGGACTCTGACCTCGTAAAGCTTTTGCCGCTGCCGTTTACCCCGGCGCAGATTGTCGGTGCGAAAGGCTTCTGCTGTCTGCTGAACGAATACTATCTTATTGTACTGCTGTTCTTTCCGTTTCTGTTAGGGTACGGGATCAGCGCCAAAATGGGCATTTTTTACTGGATCAATATGATCCTCGCCTGCCTTATTTTCCCGGTTGTGCCGCTCGTTTACGCCGCAGTTTTGACGATGCTCGTGATGCGTCTTTTCAAAAATATCCGAAACAAGGATTTCTTAAGCTACCTCGGATTCGCCGCATCCCTGATTTTTGCGATCGGTATCAACGTATTTTCGCGCAGTATCGGAAATTTTGAAATGCAGGATATTATGAACCTGATGGAAAGCCAGAAGGGCACTCTGCGCGCCTTCCGGACCATTTTTCCGAACCTGCCCTGATGACCGGAAGCCTTGCAGATGCATCCTTTCTCAAAATGATACTCTACATCGCTACAACAGCCGTCATCCTTGCTGTCTTTTTCGCCCTCGCCTGGAAAATCTACCTCCCGGCTGTCCTCGGCATGAGCGAAACCACCAGCAGAAAAACGCATTTTATCCAAAGAAGAAGTGACCCGAACCGTCAAAAGCAAAAATCCGGTCCGCACCTACGCGATGATTGAATGGAAAAAACTGTACCGCACACCGGCCTGGTTCATGAATTGTGTTCTGATGCCTCTCATCTGGCCGGTCTTCATGCTTGGTATTGCCCTCATTTCAATCATTTCCAGCCTTGGCATGGCTAAAACCACCGGCCTTTGGACCCGGCTTGTCGCCGATGGCACTATATTCCGCCTCCTGAAAGGGGAACTGCCCGTCGCAGTTGCCGTCCTTACTGCCGCCGGAATCGCCGTCATGATGTCCATGTTCTGCGTGATTTCCGCCACAGCGATGTCCCGAAAGGCAGCGAATACATCTATATGAAATGCATTCCGATGAGCTATCACGACCAGATCCGTGCCATGCTGGTAAGCGGCATTCTGATCAGTCTCCTTGGCACCTTGCCGTACGCTCTGGTCTTCAACATGATTGCTGTTGTCTTCGGTCTGCACCCGGCGACCCTTCTTTACACCACGGCGATCACGGTTTTATTTACCCTGTTCGTCAACTATGAACAGCTCCTTTTTGACCTTGCATTTCCGAAATTAAACTGGGAAAACGAAACCGCCGCCATAAAATCCAACAACCGCTCCCTGATCTCCGTCCTCATCGACCTCACCGTCGGCGCAATCCTGATCGGAGCCGGCTACCTGCTGTACGGAAAACTTCAGCTCAACATCCACATCACCACGAGCGTGATGATTCTGCTTACCGCAGTCCTGACCTTCGCCATGCGAACCGCCCTTTTTAAATGGGGCGTTCAAGTGATGGAACATCTGGAAAGCGCTTAACAGTTTCGAGACATAATAACAATATTAAAATGTGATAGAAAAGAGATTTCAGCCAATGTGCGGATCTCTTTTTTTTGCGCTCCTTTCCAATTTCGCTGCGTATTTTCTTTTATCGATTATGCTTCATTGTACTATTAAAAGACCTGTGTGGGCAATCCATTGTTGCCATTCCCCGAAAATTTTAAAAGACGGACAAAAAACAGAGGATTTCTCTCTGCATTTTGTCCGTCTCTCTACAACGTATTTATTGGATTCTCCGTTTACGGAAATGATTTCGGAAATGATGAACTAATTCATCGCCTCACCCTTCAGCAGTCTGCTGATGTGCTTGTACAGAAGCATGGTTACCAGTGATACCACAACACCTTTGATGATATTAAACGGTACAACGGCAAACAGAACAAAGGTCGGAAGGCTTGTAATTGCTTTGTTGACTGCGGATCCCATTCCCACAAGGGCATCCATTGGCATTCCAAAGGCTGCTGCATAAGCCGGAAGCAGTACAAAAGCGTTCAGAAGACCGCCGGCTGCTGCCAGAAATACGGTTCCGACTGCCATACCGATCATGGCATTTTTCTTGGTTTTCTGTGTTTTGTAGATCCATGCGGCCGGCATAACATACGCGCAGCCGATCAGGAAGTTTGCTACCTCGCCAACACCTGCGGTAGTACTTCCTTTCATGACAAGGTTCAGCAGAATCTTAATCAGCTCAATCGCAGCTCCGGCAAGAGGTCCCATCGCAAAGGCTCCGATCAGCACCGGAACTTCGCTTAAATCAATCTTGTAGAAACTCGGGGCAAACGGAAGCGGGATGTCAAAAAACATCAATACGACTGCGGCGGCGCCGAGCATTGCCACCTGTACCATGTAACGGGTTTTTCCGATTTGCGACATCTTTGATGTCTGTTTTGCTGTTGTCTGTGCATTCATAGCTGCATTTCTCCTTCTTTTCTGGAGATCTTGACCGGTTCTGCCGGAAGTAACGAGTCCAAATACGCTCCACGAATTTGAACTCGTTTTCGCGGCAGTCGCCAAGGTCTCGTGCAAGTACGGACTTTGGCTCGTTGCCCGCGAAAAAGTGCCTGAATTCCTTTTCTTGAATTCAGGGCACCAAAAATATTTCCATGCAAATAAACTTTATTTCATCTTCTTTCATCCAGACTTTAACTGTTGGTCCCGGAGTTGCACCGAGTCAGCCGCTGTTTGATATCGCAGCGGGTCGCGGACTATACCGCCAGTAGGGAATCACACCCTGCCCTGAAGATCTCCGTATTTTGTTTTTACAGGAATATTTTATTCATATTCACACAATTTGTCAATACTTTTTTCAGACAATACATTATCTGGTTAGTTTGCTACGCCCATCTGAATTTTTCCTGTGCTCTTATTTTTCAGCACACGCAGATAGCAGATCCGCATATCTCCCTTCAGGACGAGACGGATCTCAGATGCGCCGTCCGTCTGCGGTCTGTCTGCGAGGGAAATTTCAACATCCTCATACACCGGTTCACGGTACCGGTTGCGCTCTTTTATTTCTTCCTCCGCATAGCGTCCAGTTTCGGGGCGCTGCGGAACTCACAGGTTCTTGTGTCACCGGTAAAGCTTCCCATTGAAACACCGTCCACAAAGGCTTCCACACTGCCGCCGCGTTCACTCTTCACATGAAGTGCCAGAACAGCAGCATCGGAAAGATCACAGTCACGGTAAACGAGAACACCTTCTTTCGTCTCATCCTGCACGCGGACTGCCTTGAAATTGAAGTGGCCTTCCGTCAGATACATGTTCGCGTAATCATCGTAGTGGTCTGCCGCGGTAAATGCACTCAGATCGCGTACTCCCCTTTTTCCGCCCGGAATAAAGATTTCTGTGGAAACGGCTTTATCCTTGCAGGATGCGCTGCATAGATTCATACGTTCCCTCTTCTACCATCAGTCTGCGGCTGATGACATCGTAGAAGCGAAGCTCCTCTACCGGGATTTCCAGTGCCACGTGTCTCGTCTCGCCCGGGGCAATGTTTTTCACACGGACAAAATCAAGCAGCTGGCAGATTGGTTTCTTCACGCAGGATTCCAAAGCGGAACCGTAGATCTGGACGACCTCGTCGCTTGCGGTATCGCCCGTATTTCTCACATCGAGAGAGATCTGCAGCAGACGGTCGTCTTTAAGGAAACCTTATAGTTCTCATACGCAAATGTGGTATACGTCAGGCCATAGCCGAATGGATACAATACCTTCCCATCGAAATAGCGGTACGTTCTTTTTCCTTTGATGATGTCGTAATCGTCAATGTCCGGCAGCTGATCGATACTCTCATACCAGGTCATATTCAGACGACCGGCCGGTGCATAGATTCCAAGCACAGCCTCTGCCATTGCGCTTCCCATATCCTGGCTTCCCGTTGCAGACATGATGATCGCCGGCAGTTTTTCCATCGCTTTCTGAAGTGTGTACGGATAATTCGTAAACAGCACCAGAACGGTATTCGGATTGACCTCTGCGATCCGGTCAAGCAGCATCTCCTGCTCCTCTGGCAGCTCCAGTGTGTTGCGGTCGATCTCCTCTTTCGCATTGATCACGGAGTTACAGCCGAGCGCAAGTAAAACCTGCTTTTTGCCCCGGACTGCAGCAACTGCTTTTTCAATTCCGTTTTCGACAACCTCCATCGTAATCGGAATTCCCTCCGTCTGCTCGAAGGAGAAAAATCCCTCCACATCTCTATAAACCGGGTAATGGAAACGGTTGGTCAGCACAACGCTGCCATCCTCCTGCGGCTCCACGTGGAAAATCTCCATCACAAACCAGTCGAAGGCTTCCTCGCGGTCTGCCGCGATCTGTCCCATTTTCGGCTTTTCTCCCTGCGACTCTGAGAGTCTTGCGCCGAGGTATTTTCCGGTACGGACACTCTTGAACGTATAGCTTCCCTCACCCAGTATTCCTTGATAAACACATCCGGCTCATCTGCCATCTGAAGTGTTCCGTCTTCTGCTACGGCAAGACCTTTTCCATCACAGCGGAAAACAACGCGATCCAGACCATCCGCGAATGTAATGTTCTCCTGCTTCAGTACTTCCATCCCCTGCAGGAAGGTTGTGCGGTATGGTGCCGTTCCGCCGTACCAGTCCTGATACCATGCATCACCAAGCGGTCCGACAATGGCAATATCTTCTGCTTTCAGGGCTTTGTCAAGCGGCAGCGCTCCGTTCTCATTTTTCAGAAGTACGATCGATTCGCGGCTCAGCTCTTTACAGATTTCACGTGCCTTCGGGGAATCGATATCGTCCTCGGTCACACGGTCATACGGATTCAGATTTTCCCGATCATAAACGCCGAGACGAAGCTTCGTCTCCATCATACAGCGAATAGAGCGGTCCATATCCTCTTCTTTCAGAATGCCAAGCTCATATGCCTCGCGTGCCGCCTGCTCTACCATACGCGGATCGTCAGACATGGCATCCACACCAGCTTTCAGCGCCGTTGCGATCGTCTCCGCATGCTGTCCGAAATAGTGATGCAGATTCACGACAAGTCCCATCGCACCGCCGTCGCTGACAACGTGACGGAGACCGTACTGTTTTTTCAGAATATCGGTCACTTCCGGATTCAGGATACCGATCGTTCCGTTGATCTTGTTATATGCCGTCATAATGCCCTCTGCGCCGCCATCCTCAATACATCTGCGGAATGGCTCCAGATACAGCTCATATTTGTTCCGCGGGTCAATGGAAGAATTTTTCCATCCGCGGCCGACCTCCGTGTTGTTTCCATAGAAATGCTTTAAGGTCGCTGCACAGCGCAGATACTTCGGATCATCGCCCTGCATTCCCCGGATATAAGCACCGGCCATTTTTCCGGTCAGCACAGGATCCTCTCCGTAACCTTCTTCGTTTCTTCCCCATCTCGGATCGCGCTCAAGATCAACGGTCGGAGCCCATCTGCTGAGTCCATGGCCCTGGTGACGGTGCCATACAACGCGTGCTTCTGTTCCGGTCACTTCACCGGCCTTTTTGATCAGCTCCGGATCCCACGATGCGCTCATACCAATCGGCTGTGGGAAAGATGTTGTCACATCCGGTTTTCCAAGTCCGTTCTGATCGTTTCTTCCCTCAACGCCGTGTGCCGCCTCACCGCCTACCGATACGCCGGGAATGCCAAGGCGTGGCAGATCCGGCGAAGAGCTGGCGAGGTATCTCAGTTTTTCTTCGACCGTCATTTCTTTTAACAGCCAGTCGATTCTTTCCTGATCCGTCAGTGATGCATCCCAGAACGGTGTGTTTTTGTTTACCTGAAACTCCTTCTTTTCTGTCATTTTTCAAAAACCTCCCGATGATTTTGTCTCATGAAATTGTTTGCAGATTTTCCATATACTGTTATCTTTTTACAATGTTTCACATTTCCCATTACTGTCGCTGTATTTTAAAACATGGCCTGACATTTAATAATATCAGACCATGTTTTTGTGCCGCCTTCCGTTCAACGGCAAAACCTTATGTTTTTATGTTTTTGCTTTACTTACTCTACATCAACAAGTTTGGTAGCAAGGAACTCTGTCATAGCTTCTTCTGCATCTGCCAGACCATTGTCTGTCAGCTCCTGTACCATGCTCTCCCAGTTTGCATCAAACTCATCTTCTGTACCAGTTACGCACTTAACCAGTCCTGGCCATGCAATTTCATCCAGAATAGTCTGTTTCTCAGCAAGTTCCTGTGGCTGCTGATATGCCCACAGTGCAGAGTATGGAAGAAGATCGAACTCTTCCGGCTGTGCAAACATGTCGGTCAGCATCTCAAATCCCATCGCTTCGCATCCTTCTTTTTCTGCTGTATTGTAGTTTGCAATAACAGACTCTTTGGTAGTTGGAGTGTATGGGAATCCGTCTTCAGAGTAGGAACCTGTTCCGTAGATCGGGAATCCAGTGTAGTTGTCAATACCGGTATTCTTTGCATAATCCGGATCAGACTGAGCTTTTGCAACTTCTTCATCGGTACGATATGGCTGTCCGTCATCATCGAGGAAGTAGTTCTCGCCTTCGATACCCCAGTGATACAGGATCTGTCCTTCATCGGAGCACAGATAGTCAAGGAATTTGATGGCACGAACCGGATCTTCACAGCTCTTGGTAATTCCAATACCCCAGCCAACGGTAGTTCCCTGATACAGAAGGGCTTTTTCTACCTGATCTTCTCTTAAGGTTACAGGAAGTCCAACATAAGTCTGATCTACTTTTCCGTCTGCTACCAGAGTAGCTTCGCACTGGCTGTAATGCCACTCAGCATCGGTGATGGCAACAACACGGCCGCTGGCAACTTTTGCAATATAGTCATCATCTGTCTGCGTTGCAAAGTTCGGATCCAGGATACCTTCGTTGTACATACGGCACAGCCATTTGAAGTATTCTTTCTCTTCATCTGTTACATGTTTGTAATGTACGTTGTACTCGTCGTCAATGATCCACTGTCCATTATCCGGGGATGCATCAGCGATCAGTCCTGCCGGGTTTCCAAGGGTAATCATCCAGTGCCAGTCAGAAGCACTCATGGTGATACCGATCATATCCAGACCATCTTCTGTTTTTGGATGTGCTGCAAGATAGCTCTTGATCATTTTTTCATACTCATCCAGTGTCTTCGGATATTTATAATCGTTCTCTTTTAATGCAGCCCACTGAATCTGGCAGCTTCCGCCTGTTGTCAGGGTTTTCTGGTTTACACCTGCGTAGGAAAGCTGATAGATTCCAGGATCATCCTGGCTCCATTTCAGTTTTTCCATCTCTGCTCCGTACATTTTTTTGATGTTTGGACCATATTTTTCAATCAGGTCTGTCATATCAATCAGCGCGCCTGCCTGATACAAATCCGTTGCTGAGCCTTTTGCATAAATCATGTCCGGATACTCATCATTTGCGATCATCAGCGCAACATCTTCTTTTGCATCACCCTGGGATGCTACCGGATAGGAAACATCAAGTGTAACGCTGTTGCCTCTGTGATTGCTTTTGCTACCGGGTTATCCCAGTTGCCGTTTTTACCATCAGCGTTAAAATACTCAAAGGTAATCGGAGATTTGTCATCTGCATCATCTGCTGTCTCGCCTGAAGAACTTGCCTCTGCCGCTGATCCAGTCTCTGTGCTGGACCCTCCCTTGCTGCTGCCACTGTCGGAACCGCATCCTGCGAGCATTCCGGCCACCATAGCAGATACTAACATGAGTGATACTACTTTTCTTTTCATAAAAGCCCTCCTTAAAATGGTTTATGTCATCCTGCACTCTTTCTTTCGCCTGGCAGGAATAAACATCATCTTTTTCTAAAAATTTTTTAATACTGTTTTTTATCAGTCTTTAACAGAACCAAGTGTCATACCGCCGATAAAGTATTTCTGAAGGAACGGATATACAATAACGATCGGCACAGTTGCTACAATCGTTACGGCCATACGTACGGACATTGGTGTTACGGCCGTCTGTACATTGGTTCCTGCATGAACGTCCATTTTCATGGTCGCCTGGTTCATAATCTCATACAGTTTGTACTGCAGAGTCGGGAGTTTTTTCGCATACAGGTAAGTATCCATGAAGGAGTTCCACTGTCCTACTGCATAGTACAGACCTACGGTTGCGATAACCGGTTTGCAAAGCGGCATAACGACTTTATACCAGATCTGAAAATCGTTTGCTCCGTCGAGCTTTGCTGCCTCCTGCAGAGCCATCGGCAGTCCGTCGATATAAGAGCGGACCAGAATCATATTATAAACCACATCAGACCAGGCAGAATGTATACCATGAAGTTATTGCCCAGCTTTAAGGTACGGATAATCAGAAGGTATTCCGGAATCATTCCGCCACCGACATACATGGTAACAACGAACAGAAGCTGAAATGGTTTGCGGAGTACGAAGTCTCTGCGGCTTAATGTGTAAGCAACCATCGAGGTACATACAATACCTACGATTGTTCCGATGATGGTTCTTGCTACAGAAATCACAGCCGGCATTGCAATGCCGCCGTCTTTAAATACATATTTATAGTTGCTTAATGTAAACTTTCTCGGAATGATGAAGTTTACATTCTTAATGGTATCCGTAGAATCGTTGAACGAAATCGCCAGTACGTTCAGGAACGGATAAATGGTGATGATGACGAGGAATACGAAGATTACCGCCAGTACGTAGTCAAATTTTTTTGCTTTCTTGTTCATATTCGCGTCCTCCTACATAAGTTTATCTTCGCCTACCAGACCGGCAATCTTATTGGCGATCAGCAGCAGGGTAACGCTGACTGCAGACTGGAATACACCGATTGCGGTACCAAGACCGTAGTTGCTGTTTCCGATACCTCTCTTATAAGAGAACCAGGAAAGTACCATCGTGTGATCCTCAACCAGCGGGTTACTAAGAAGCATCTGACGCTCCATACCTACGTTCAGGGCGCCACCGATACTCATAATCAGCAGTACGATGATGGTCGGTCGGATACCCGGCAGAGTGATGTGCCAGATCTTCTGCAGACGGCTTGCACCGTCCATATCAGCGGCCTCGTAAAGACCAGGATCAATACCTGCCATGGCGGACAGATAAATAATTGCGTTCCAGCCAACCTCTTTCCAGCAGTTAATCAGGATAATGGTTACCCAGATAAGCGGTGAGTTGGAACTCATCAGGTGCAGGTTCTTGCCGAAGATACTGTCAACAACACCGCCGTCGTTGAAAATATTCTTTGCAATACTTGCAATAATAACCCAGGATACAAAGTGCGGCAGATAAGAAATGGTCTGCGTTACTTTTTTGAACTTCATAAAGAACATCTCGTTCAGAAGAACCGCAAATGCGATTGCTGCGATCGTTCCAACCGCGATGTCAAGGAAGCTTACTCCCAATGTGTTGATTAATGTCTGTGTGAACAGACGGTCTTTGAATGCATCTGTAAAATTTTGAAATCCAACCCAGGTTCTCTCCCAGATCGGAAGTGCAAATGTCGCAGGTTTTACCTCCTGAAATGCCATGGTCCATCCCCACAGCGGAATGTACTTGAAGATAATCAGCCAGATTACAAATGGTACTGACATCACAAGCAGCCAACGCTGTTTCCACAAGATTGCAGGGGTAATTTTCTCTCCTTTTTTCTTTTTCATTTTTTCCTTCGCCATACTCCCCATCCTTTCCGTTGTTTTGTGCGTTTTTATTACGCATTTTCTTTGATTATTTGTGATATTTACATCATATCAAATAAAATCCCCGTTTGATATTGTGTATTTTGTCCACTTATATTGACTTTTTTTATCTTTTTCCACATTTTCAGTTGCTATGGCAGGCATTTTTACTAATTTATATGCGTTTGTTTTTATTTTTTACACCAGCTTACAATTCTACCAATCAGTTGTTTTTTTTGTAAAAAAAGCAGGAAAACGTAATGGGGGATTACATTTTAAGAAAAATGTCAGTTTTTTATCCAAATAATCTCCGTTTTCTCTGCTATGATAAACACCATAGAACCAAGAGGGGAAAAACGAGATGAGCCAATACAACATATTAGTCGTAGAGACGACCGGGAAATCGTAAGATCTCTCGGCAAACTATTAGAACTGGAAGGCTACAGGGTAAAAAAAGCCTACAACGGCATGGAGGCACTCGACATCCTCATGACCGAACAGATCCATCTGATCCTGCTCGATGTCATGATGCCCAAAATGAACGGCCTTTCCGCTGATGAAAATAAGAGAAAAAAACAACATCCCGATTATCATGCTTTCCGCGAAAACCGAAGAGAGCGATAAAGTCATCGGACTTTCGATGGGCGCCGATGATTACGTGACAAAGCCGTATAATACCGCCGACTCATGGCCCGTGTTAAATCCCAGCTCCGCCGTTACTTCTCCTTAGGCGCCGCAAACGGAACCACACAAAGCCAGGATATCCTGAAAAACGGCGGTCTGCTGCTGAACCGAAACACCAAAGAACTCCTGGTGGACGGTGAACCTGTTCGCCTGACCGCAACCGAGTACAAAATTATGGAGCTTCTGATGGAGCATCCCGCTATGTATTCTCAGCCGAAGAAATCTACAGCCAGGTCTGGCAGGAGGATGCTTACAGCGTAGAAAATACCGTCATGGTTCATATCCGGCGCATTCGTGAGAAAATCGAAATTACGCCGAAAAATCCAAAATATTTAAAGGTGGTGTGGGGAATTGGATACAAAATTGAAAAAATTAACGGAGACTGAAAAACGCATCCTGCTGTGGATGCTTCTCGATCTTTCTATGGTACTGATTTTGTGCGGAAAGCTTCTGCGGAAATGGGCCAGTGAATTCGAATGGGGAATGTGGCGCAACATCGAATGGGGTATCGGCATTGGAGTGACGGTAGTCGGCGTTTTGGGCATAGCCGCAGCCTTGTATCTGGTATGGAAATTCCGAAAAAATACCGGGAACTCGAAAATGACTGCTTTTGCCGGCAGTGAACCGGAAAAAGCGGGAAAAACAGCAAAAAGCAGCGAAGGGGCAGCCGCAGATAAGTCCGAGACAGATGAAATAGAAAATCCCGGCAGATGCAGTTTGAGGCAAGAGCCGCTGCGGAAGCAGAGAAAGAGCAGCTGTTTCTGAAAAAATCCGAAAAGGTGCCAAATGAGCTTCTGGTTCTTGTCGGAGGATTTGCTTTTTTCGGATGGCTTCAGCCGCTCCGGCACAGCTATGCCAGATACCGCATTGTTGCCGAATGGGGTACTGTAATAGAGTGTGTGCAGACAGGTCTTCTGTTTTTTGGAATCTGTGGCGTTTTCCTTCTCAGTGCCGGCATTCTTGTCTGTCGCTATGAAAAGAAACAACTGAGAGAAATGTCCTTTTTTTGCAGAGAAAGGAAGCGTTACAGAGATCGGACCAGCCTGGAACGGCAGCTTGCCGGTCAGAGTAAATGGCCGTTCCGTGTGGCACTGATTGCGGAACTTCTAATCGTGATTACCATGATCACCGGACTGATAAACGGAATGGATGGCGAGGTACTGTTTGTCATTCTTCTTGGGCTGACCACGCTGATTTTAATTCTGTTTGCCTGGAAAACATACCGCAGTCGCCTGAACCGGGAGATGGGTCTTTTGATGGAACAGATCCATACGATGGCAGAAGGCAGCATGGAAAGCCGGATCCATGAAATATCCGAAAAATCTCTGCTGTATCCGGCATTTGCAGAGCTGGAAAATATTGAGAGCGCTATGCAGAAGAGCGTAGAAAAACAGATGCAGGCGGAGCGTCTCAAAATTGACCTGATTACCAATGTATCGCACGATCTGAAAACACCGCTCACCTCGATGGTCGGCTATACGGATCTTCTGAAAAAAGAGGATCTGACACCGGCGGCACAGGATTACGTCGAAGTGATTTCTGTGAAACAGGAACAGCTAAAGGAGATGATCCAAAGCCTCTTCGAGCTCTCCAAATCGACAAGCGGAACCGAAAAATTCCAGATGGAAAAAATGGATATGAAACGGTTGATCGAGCAGACCCTCGCCGATATGGACGATGCGATTGCGCAGAGCAATCTGTCGTTTCGCACGGCGCTCGGAGATGAGCGCTTCCGTTCCTTGGGGATAATGGGAAAATGTACCGCGTGATACAGAATCTCGTGGAAAATATCCTGAAATACAGCCTTTGCGGAACGAGAGTTTACATTGACGCAGGGAAGGAAAACGGGGAGATTTTCGTGACGATGAAAAACATTTCCGCCTATGAGATGAATTTTGAAGCGGAGGAAATGATGGAAGCTTTGTGCGCGGCGACGAATCACGGACGAGCGAGGGGCACGGCCTTGGCCTTGCGATTGCATCAAGCTACACGGCCAACATGGGCGGCCGCATGGAGCTTGCGGCAGACGGCGATCTGTTTAAAGTCATCCTGCGTTTCCCGGAGGCAGGCGAGGATTCTGCAGCGGGAGAAACAGCCACAAAAACCTGACTTGCATAAGAATGAGACAGAAGCGGGATTGCAGCAGGAAGGATCTGCAGAAGGATTCTGAGAGAGTATGTAATCCCCAGGAGGAAAAAATGGAGACAATCAGTATTATCATACCATGCTACAACGAAGAGGAAGCAATTCCGGTTTACTACGAGACGATGGTACGTCAGATGAATGAGATGGAAGAACAGCAGAAGGTTCAGTTCGAGCTGATCTTTGTTGACGACGGCTCGAAGGATCACAGTCTGTTTGAGATGCGCCGGCTTGCGCAGAAGGATATGCGCTGCCGTTACCTCTCGTTTTCGAGAAATTTCGGAAAAGAGGCAGCCATGTACGCCGGACTGCAGGCGGCTAAAGGTGATTACGTAACGGTGATGGATGTCGACCTTCAGGATCCGCCGTTCCTTCTTCCGAAAATGTACGCGATGCTGCAGAGCGGTACCTGTGACTGTGTGGCGGCACGCCGGAGCTCGCGGGAGGGCGAGGGAAAAATCAAATCCTTCTTATCAAATGCCTTCTACAGTGTGATAAACCGCCTTTCCAAAACAGAGATCGTAAGCGGTGCAAGGGACTACCGCCTGATGAGCCGCAAAATGGTGGATGCCGTGCTGGAAATGAGTGAGTACAACCGCTTTTCCAAAGGAATTTTCGGATGGGTCGGCTTTCACACAGAATGGCTGGAATTTGAGCATGAGGATCGCTGCGCCGGAACATCAAAGTGGCCACTTCGAAAGCTCCTTGCGTACTCAATCGACGGCATCACAGGTTTTTCCGTAGCCCCGCTGTCACTCGCATCCGTCATGGGCGTGCTCTTTTTCCTGATTTCGATGATTCTGATCGTGTTCATTATCGTAAGAACGTTGCTGTTCGGCGATCCCGTTGCGGGCTGGCCGTCGATGGCATGCATCCTTTTTCTGGTGAGCGGTGTACAGCTTTTCTGCACGGGCATTGTAGGCATTTATCTTTCCAAGACATATCTTGAAACAAAGCACCGTCCGATCTATCTTTTAAAGGAGACGAGTGAAGAGACGGTCAAGATGCACAGTGTGCAGCCGGTGAAAAAGCAGGAGAGTGCTGCAAAGAGAAGAAAAGATGCCCATACGGCAGAAAAGAAAAATGTGTATTTTCCAGAGTATGCCGACAAACGCCATGCTTCTGAAAGAGGAGAAATCCGGGCATGAAAAAGGAAATCTTAAAGGAAATAAGAGAGCCGGGGAAATCACGGAAAAGAAAGGTCAGCCGAAAGGACGGCGGAACGGCTTTTGGAAGGTCTTACCGGAAAGGATTTACGGCGGCTGGTCTGTTTTTCTTTTCTTTGCTTTTGTGCCGGCTGTTCGTCCTGCAATACGGCGTATTCGGCTCCTCAATTGACTGGATCAGCCAGCACAGCACCCTTGCCGATTACTTCCGAAAGCGGTTTTACGCGACCGGAAACCTCTTCCCGGATTTCGCATGGAATCTGGGAGGAGGTCAGAATATTTACCGTTTTGCCTACTACGGACTGCTGAGTCCGACCATGCTGTTATCCTACCTTTTCCCGTTCATCCCGATGGACCTGTGGGTGATGGGTTCCTCCGCGCTGCTGTATGCGGCGGATGCAGTGCTTTTTTATCGATGGATCAGCAAAAAGGGTCTGCATTACGGCAACTGTCTTTTTACATCACTTTTCTTTACGTGTTCTACCGCACTTCTATATCATTCCTATAATCAGCTTATGTTTGTCAATTATATGCCGTTTCTGCTGCTGGCTCTGCTGGGCGTGGACCGCCATTTTCAGAAGAGAAAGAGCGGTCTGCTGATTCTTTCCGTTCTTGGGATGATTCTGACCAGCTTTTATTTTTCGGTCGGCGGGCTGCTTGCGCTCACGGCGTATGCGGTGACGGAGTATTTGAAATGCGGTACAGAAAATGCTGCGTATGAAGCGGAACAGGAGAATCGAAAAGTGTCGCGGAATCAAAAGGCCGGGGCAGAGAAAAAGCAGAGGGCAGGTGAAAAATCTGCCGGAACGGGTGAAACCTTGGTGGGTTTGCGGAGCTTTTTTGGCGCAGCAATCCGCTTTGCGCTTCCGGTCCTCGCAGGAATCCTTCTTTCCGGTATTCTGCTGATCCCATCGGCTGCCGCCTTGTTCGGCGGCAGCGGCGAGGGCGGACGCGGCACCGCAGCGGGCGGCATCGCAGGACTTTTTACCGATCCGGCGATGTGGAAACCGCAGTTTCTGATCCTGCGTCTCTGCTACACGCCGTACGGCATTGGCCTCTCCGCATTTGCGGGGGTGGCGCTTTTGGGCAGAGCGATCGGAAAGAGCCGGTTGCGTGAGAAACTGTTGTCCTTCCTTTTGCTGGTATTCTTTTGTATTCCCCTGTTCGGCTATCTGCTGAACGGCGGCCTGTACAGCAAAGATAAAGTATTCATCCCGTTTCTTCCGGTCCTCTGTGCAGAAGTCGGGCTTTATGTGGAAAACCAGCTTGTCCGGAAGCGGGAGTGTGGAAAAAATCGAAGCACCGGGAATTTTAAGCGCAAAGTCATGACAGAGCTGCGAGAATTGCTTCCGTACCTCATAGTTCTGATTCTGATGTGGAATGCAAAGCAAGAGACATACTTTGAACCATACTGGCATCTCGGCATACTGGATGTGATTTGTGTGACTGCGTGCTATCTGGCATGGCGGTGGTTTCCGGCAAAAAAACGGCTGCGGGGCAGAGAGCTTCCGTTTCTGCCGCTCGTCTTTAGTGCTGTGATTCTTGCATTTGCCGGAAAAGCAATCAATCAGGAAAAGCATGTGATGATCCCGCGTAAAACGTATGAAGCTCTGACGGACAGCAAGATTGCAGCGGCAATCCGCGAGATCCGTGCGGAGGATCCCGGCTGGTACCGTATGGAGCAGTATGGAGACGGCGGACAGAACCTTGCGAACGTCAACCGGATATGGGATATTGGACAGAATGTTTCGACGATTTATTCCTCGGCATACAATGCAGAATATAAGAAATTCCGGGACGAGACGTATGGGATTAATGAAGCCTTCCGCAACCGCATGATGCAGACGGTTTCCGATGATCCGCTGTTCTGGCAGTTCATGGGAGTGAAATATATTCTGGCAGAAACACGGCCGGAGGGGTATGAACTGTACCGGGATTACGGGGACTTTCAGGTTTATCGTGCCATATCCGCAGCGCCGGTTGCCTACGTGACAGACCAGGTGGTTTCCGAGACGGAATACAAATCATTACCTTATCCGCAGAACCAGGAAATACTGGAGACGGCAGCCGTGATCCCGGATCAGGAAATGCGGAAGACAACAGCGGCAATCCCGGATCAGGAAAAATCGGCGAAATCTGTGGATAATTTCAGAGCCGCTGCAGATTCAGATACAAAGAATGGTTCTGTAGGACCCTGTTTCACAGTTGTTTTCAGAAAGTAAACCTTGAAATTCCAGAGACCGATCAGGAAGATCTGCGCATTCAGAAGACAGCGGACGGATATGAGATTGAGACGAAAAAATCCGTGACCGTCTCAGCAACGCTGCCGGGTGCCGCAGAGGGAGCGACGCTGCTCGCCGTTTCTTTCGAGGTGGAGAATCAGAAAGCGAGTCATGATATGTTCATCCGCATCAACGGCCAGACCAACCGCCTGACCGGCATCAACCATACGTATGCCAATGGGAATACACAGTTTAACTATCTTGTAACGATGAAAGAAGATGGAACTGCATTCATTCGGATGGGAAAAGGCCATTATATCCTGAAAAATTTTGAGACATGGACTGGTATGGCACAGCCGTTGGAAAAAACGGAGCAGCTGTACAGTCAGGCGGTTACCCTGATTGGCGGAACAACAGCAACATACGGCGGCGACGGCATCACAGGTGTGGTTTCCGCGGAAAGAGACGGATACCTCATCACCAGCATTCCATACGATGAAAATTTTGTGCTGAAAGTGGATGGGAAAGAAACACTGCTGTTCCGCGCAAACACGGCATTTCTCGGCGCAAAATCCCATCAGGCGAGCACAAAATTGTTCTTGTGTACCATGCGCCCGGACGGGCGGCTGGCAGTTGGTGCAGCCTGATGGGAGGAATGCTGGCACTCATCCTTGTGATCTGCGAAAAAAAGAAACAGCAAAACGGCAGCGAACGGGCAGGAGAGAGCAAAATGTTGCAAAAACAGCGGAAAT
>ENA-OQIG01000496-OQIG01000496.1-human-gut-metagenome-genome-assembly--contig:-NODE-496-length-22558-cov-2.225402_pt1 | contig 22558 bp, 26 predicted proteins | sample MGYA00242576_ERZ504741 | MGnify/ENA primary metagenome ERZ504741 (study PRJEB26092, sample SAMD00036436) | human gut metagenome | host: Homo sapiens | study: EMG produced TPA metagenomics assembly of... | reverse complement strand
GCGAGTGTGCTGGAGCAGTCGACGCCGAATAAATGGCCAGAATGGGGACGTCCCCAGGTGGGCAACTCACCACCAAAGGTGGCGTGCTCGAAGTGTATATGGGCCATTACATGCGTGAATGGCTGGCAGAGCAGGGATGGTGAAATCGGGGGAATGCCCGCCGCCGTACACCGTTTATGCCTATGCCAATAGTCTGCAACGTACCGTTGCGACCGCACAGTTCTTTATTACCGGCGCATTCCGGGGTGTGATATTCCTGTGCATCACCAGGAAAAAATGGGCACTATGGACCCAACCTTTAACCCGGTGATCACCGATGATTCCGCCGCATTCAGTGAACAGGCGGTGGCGGCAATGGAGAAAGAGCTCAGCAAACTCCAGCTTACCGACAGCTACCAGCTACTGGAAAAAATCGTTAACTATAAAGATTCCCCTGCCTGTAAAGAGAAACAACAGTGTTCGCTGGTGGATGGCAAAAATACCTTTAGCGCGAAGTATCAACAAGAACCAGGTGTTTCCGGGCCGCTGAAAGTCGGCAACTCGCTGGTAGATGCGTTTACTTTGCAATACTACGAAGGTTTTCCGATGGATCAGGTGGCCTGGGGAGAAATCAAATCTGACCAGCAGTGGAAGGTATTGTCGAAGCTGAAAAACGGTTACCAGGACAGCCTGTTTACCTCACCGGAAGTGGCGCGCAATGTTGCGAAACCGCTGGTCAGTTATATCGACAAAGCCCTTGTCACCGATCGCACCCGTGCACCGAAAATCACGGTGTTAGTTGGGCACGACTCCAACATAGCCTCTCTGTTAACGGCGCTGGATTTCAAACCGTATCAGTTGCATGACCAGAACGAACGCACGCCGATTGGCGGCAAAATCGTTTTCCAGCGTTGGCATGACAGCAAAGCCAATCGCGATTTGATGAAAATTGAATATGTGTACCAGAGTGCGGAACAGTTACGTAATGCCGATGCGTTAACCCTGCAGGCACCTGCGCAGCGCGTGACGCTGGAATTAAGCGGTTGCCCGATAGATGCCAACGGTTTCTGCCCGATGGATAAGTTTGATAGCGTGTTGAATGAGGCGGTGAAATAACAGAAAGCTCCCCCGCGAGAAGCGGGGGAGTCGCTGGTTAAACGTTTTTACGTTCGATGGTCTGTTCGCCCCAAAAAAGCGAATCTTTATCGGTCTTAGCAAAGGCTTTGACTAACACTTCATCGCTACCTTCTTCCCAAATCTTTTCTGCCATTTTTTCGTCGTACCCGGCGACTTCGAAAATGGCCTCGGCTATTTCCGGCGACGTATTGCGCAGAGATGCCATTCACCGACGTGATGAGCTTTCGCTTCTTGAGTTGGCATGCGTATCCTCCTGTTGAAGATTAGCCGTTAAGTTTAACTGCCAGACCTGCGACATATTCCCCTTGATAACGAGCAATAGACAGTTCTTCCTGGCTTGGCTGGCGTGAGCCGTCACCGCCTGCGATGGTGGTTGCGCCGTACGGCGTACCGCCGCGAACCTGTGAAACGTCAAATAATTCCTGCGCTGCGTAGCCAATGGGGACAATCACCATGCCGTGATGCGCAAGGGTCGTCCAGGTTGAAGTAATAGTTTGTTCCTGACCGCCGCCAGTACCGGTGGAACTAAAGACGCTCGCCAGTTTTCCGTATAGTGCGCCGGAAGCCCACAGGCCGCCCGTCTGGTCGAGGAAGGTACGCATTTGACCGGACATGTTGCCAAAGCGGGTAGGTGTACCAAAAATAATGGCGTCGTAATCGGCCAGTTCTTGCGGGGTTGCAACCGGTGCAGTTTGCGTTTTACCGCCTGCTTTTTCAAATAATTGCGGCGGCATGGTTTCCGGTACACGCTTAACGACAACTTCTGCGCATCACTTGCTTGCACCCTCAGCGACTGCGCGTGCCATCGTTCAATATGTCCGTACATGGAATAATAAAGCACCAGAACTTTAGCCATTTCTAACCACTCCTCGTGTTATCTCTATTCCGTAGCGATTCGCTACCACTTATTTAAAGATAAGACGTCCTTTTCAGAGTGCAAATTTCACAACCACTTATTTGATTTATAACAACTTTCACAAGCACGTAATTTTGTCGCAAAATGACACATTTTTATCTCATCGCGTTTTTTTAATCATAAGAGCGGCTTATGGATAATTATTGGAGATGATATCTATTCTCGCTAAGAAGCTGTTGCAGGATATTACCAAACGCGGGTCTGCCCGCGTCAGTTCACTAAGCTTAGTCCCACGTAGCGAAAATATGGCAGCCGCCATACGCCGCGTTAATTCTATGCAATATGATGTCTATACCCAGACGGAGGTCAGTAATGGCAAACCATCGAGGCGGTTCCGGCAATTTTGCAGAAGACCGCGAAAGAGCATCAGAAGCAGGTAAAAAAGGTGGACAGCACAGCGGGGGTAATTTCAAGAATGACCCGCAGCGCGCATCTGAAGCAGGTAAAAAAGGTGGCAAGAGCAGTCACGGTAAAAGTGACAACTAGCCGGACTAATCAGTGACGAATGCATTTTTGTCTGAAGCTCGTCAAAAAGTCATCACCGCCGGTTACCCCGGCGGTTTTCTGTTTATGGCTTCTGATGAACAACTTCTGGCGGTGGAACGTCAACCAACCTTCTGCTTAACAACGCATTGAGTAAAATCGCGCCAAAGGTTGCTGTACCGATCCCTCCCAACGTAAAACCGCCCAGCGTGAGAGCAAAATCACCCGCGCCCAGCACTAAGGTTACTGCGACCATAATCAAATTACCGTTCTGGCTTAAATCGACACGGTTTTGTACCCAGATCCTTGCGCCTGCGACGGCAATCAGCCCGAACACAACAATTGAAGCACCACCAATCACCGGTGCAGGAATGATATGGATCAGCGCGCCAAATTTCGGCGAAAAGCCCAACAGCATGGCGATGACGGCAGCAGCAACAAACACCAGCGTCGAGTAGACTTTGGTCACGGCCATCACACCGATATTTTCAGCATAGGTGGTCACGCCGCTACCGCCGACAGAGCCGGAAAGCATCGTTGCCAGACCATCGCCTACGAATGCCCGCCCCATATACGGGTCCATATTGCGTCCGGTCATCCCGCGACTGCCTTGAGATGACCTAAGTTTTCCGCCACCAGAATCACCGCCACGGGCGCAATCAGCATCATTGCCTGACCATTAAAAGCAGGAGTGGAAAAATGTGGCAGACCGAACCAGGCAGCATGGCTGACGAGAGTAAAATCGACGGCTTTTCCCAGCCTAAAACGTTGGTCATCACGCCATACAGCAGACAGGCGACAATTAATCCTACGAGAATCAATAACCGCTGGATCATGCCACGGGTAAACACCGCCACCAGCCCAATACACAGCACCGTCATTACCGCCATCCAGCTATCAAAGGCCGAAGCCGATACACTTTTCACTGCGATAGGCGCTAAGTTCAGGCCAATCGCCATCACCACCGCACCCGTCACCACCGGCGGCATTAGCCGTTCAATCCAGCGTGTACCGATTTTCATCACCACCAGCCAATGACGGTATAAACCAGCCCACAGGCGATAATCCCGCCCAGCGCAATGCTGATATTCGGGTTAATGCCCTGACCGTTAAAGCCCGTCGCGGCAATCACCACGCCGACAAAAGCCGCGCTGGAACCGAGATAACTGGGGACGCGCCCGCCGGTAATAAAGAAAAACAGTAACGTGCCGATCCCCGACATTAAAATGGAAAGATTGGGATCCAGCCCCATCAGAATCGGCATTAACACCGTCGCGCCAAACATCGCCACCGCGTGTTGAACGCCCATTACTGCCGTCTGAGCAAACGGCAATCGTTCATACGGCGCGACCACGCCGCTCTCTGTAGAGGTCGATTTTAACTGCCAGTGAGGAAAACCGAACATTGCCATCAGCTGTCTCCTTAAGGAGGTTAACAAGCAGGGCGCATCAGCGCGTGATAACTGCGATCGAACCACACCAGCCGTAGGGTGTGGCGTGACGATGAATCGCTTCGATGGCGCAAAACAGAATGTCGTGGGTGCCGACGCTCACCACCTGGCTGATACGGCAGTCAAACGAAACCAGAGCCTCTTCCAGTTGCGGGCATCCGGTCACACCCGTCTGCCAGCGGGCGGCGGCAAAGCGGTGTTCCATGGGCGTTTTGCCGCCAAAAAGATTTGAAAGCGGCTCCTGCCCGGCGCTCAGTGTATTTACACACAGCGTTCGATTTTCATTGAATACCGGCCAGACGGACGCCCCACGATTCAGGCACACCAGTAATGTAGGCGGCGTGTCGGTCACGCTGCAGACCGCGCTGGCGGTGAACCCGGCGCGCCCGGCTGGACCATCCGTGGTGATGATATTGACTGCCGCGCCCATACAGGACATCGCATCGCGAAAGGTTTGTTGATCGACAATGTTCATGGTTTGCTCCTTACAACAGCCCGCAGGCTTCTTCAAAGGACAGACGTGGCAGGCGCGCATAAAGTTTGCTGCTATCGCCATAGCCGATATTAATCAGCAGATTGCTCTTCAGCGTGCTGCCCGCAAAAAAGGCGTCGTCAACGTGTTGACGGTCAAAACCCGACATCGGGCCGGTATCCAGTCCCAGCGCACGGCAAGCGACGATCAGATAGGCCGCCTGCATGGAACTGTTGCGAAACGCTGTTTCTTCGGCAAGTTGTGGGCTGGAGGTAAACCAACTGCGGGCATCACCGTGGGGAAACAGTAGTGGTAACCGTTCATAAAATTCACTGTCCCATGCGACGATAGCGGTGACGGGCGCGGTCAGGGTTTTTTGCAGATTGCCGCTGGAAAGCGCCGGGCGCAGACGTTCTTTTCCCTCTGCAGTGCGGATAAACACGATACGTGCCGGAGAACAGTTAGCTGATGTCGGCCCCCATTTCATCAGGCATAAAGCTCCCGTAACGTCTCATCGCTGACGGGTGTCTCCCGCCAGCCATTGTGAGTGCGGGCATCGGTGAACAGGGTGCTAAGCACACCTGGGCTAAGGGCTTCGTTCATAGCAATTCCTTACAGGGCGGCTTCACGGTGATGTAACAGGCTGGCAAGCCCGTTAAGTAACAGAGCATTAAACGTTTCGGGATCGGTCAGGTTGCAGGCGTGTCCGCCATAGCGCATCACCATTTTCTGGCTATCGGGCAGGGCGGCATGAAGTTCACTGGAACATGCTGATGGCACCAGCAGATCATCACTGGCGCAGATGATTTGCACCGGGCAGCGGATGCGATCCGCATGGTGACTAAAGTCAGCGCGTTTGAGGGCGTTAAGTCGACGCAGTAAATTATTTTTGCCCTGAAAATGCGCCAGTGCCAGCGCGTCTTCTGCCTCCAGGCGAGGTGCGCGGGCCGCCATCCAGTCGGCGGGATAGAGGAACAACGGCTGCGCTTCCACCCATGCCTGCGCGCCGCCGCTATACAGTAATCGTTCGCGAACCTGAAAACAGCGGCGCGTATGGGCGTTTATTCGTAGCCAGCCGTTAACGCTGATCAGCACAGTTACCGACGCGGGATAATCCAGCGCCAGCTGCATTCCCACCAGCGCACCGAGCGCATGGCCGACCACTGCGTAATGCTCAATCCCTGCGGCTACCAGCGCCTGATGCAGTTCCGCTGCCATCTGGGCGATACTGTAATCTTCTGCCAGCGTGTCGGGATTATTGCCGGTGCCGCGCTGGTCGTAACAGACTACCTGATACTCCTGCTCCAGCACCGCCAGTTGCGGTAACCAGTAACTGCCGCTACCGCCAAGACCCGAAATCAACACCACTACGGGCGCATCAGCATAAGGGGGAGGTGAGAGTGAAAGTTTCATCGCGGCCTCACTTGGCGATATGCGCAATTGTGGCGATTTCCACCAGCGCGTCAGGTTTTACCAGTCCGCACTGAATGCAGAATCGCGCCGGTTTATCACCCGGAAAAAACTCGGCGTAGATTTCGTTAATCGCGGCGTAATTTTTCCAGTCGGTAATAAAGATGCTGTTGAAGGTCACATCCGCCATCGTGCCACCCGCCGTCTCGATCACCTTGCGGATAATTTCCAGAACGTGGCGGGTTTGCGCCTTTGGGTCATCGGCAAACAGCACGTTATTATGTTGATCAAAAGCCAGCGTACCGGAGACATACACCACGCCATCAGCCAGCGTGCCGGGAACGAAGGGGGCCAGCGGTGCGCTGCTGCCAGCGGGAATAATTACGGATTTTGGCATCGTTAAACTCGTTAAGCGATACGAGCAAAGGATGTGGGAGAAAGCGCGTCGCAGAACGTTTCGACGTCGCTGACCCAGCCAAAAAAGGTTTCGATATTGAACAACGCGGCTTTCTGTGCAAATTCCGGCCCCGCCTGGTGTGTTGCGTCTTCCAGCACCACGCCGAAATACTCCAGAAAAAAGCCGTCGCGTAGCGTCGATTCGACGCAGACGTTTGTAGCGATACCGGTGAAAACCAGATGGCGTATTCCACGGCTGCGCAAAATGCTGTCCAGCGGTGTATTGAAGAAACCGCTGTAGCGCGGCTTCGGCAGCACAATATCGCCAGGCTGCGGCACCAGTTCATCCACCAGTTGATAATCCCAGGAGCCTTTCGCCAGCAATTTCCCCTGCAGCTGCGGCTGCTTACGCATGGTTTTCAGGGCGTTCGATTTATGAAAATTCGGTGAGCCGGGGCCGCCAGCTTCGACATACTGTTCATCCCAGCCATTTTGAAACCAGATGATCAGCATCCCTGCCGCTCGCGCTGCGGTCACGGCGGTTTGAATGTTGGCAATGACCGGGCGAGTGGTTGAGACATCAAACCCGGCGAGATCTAAGTAGCCGCCTGGCGTGGCATAAGCGTTTTGCATATCCACCACGATCAGCGCACTTTGCTGCGGATCGAAGGTAATGGCTTCCGGTCGAGCGGTTAAGGTTGTCATCATGCCACCTCCTGAGTCAGCGCAGGTAGATGGCGCGGCACTGCATCAGTGGTTGAATGCGCTCGCCGAAGGTTTCGATTCCCGACAGAAAATCATCGAAGGTCAACAGCACGCCTTCGGCACCAGGCACGCTTGCGACTTCATCTAACATGCGCGCGACACTGGCGTAAGAACCGACTAATGTCCCCATATTGATGTTTACCGCCGAAGTGGGATCGGCCATCTGACGGACGTTGGTGTCAGTACCGGAGCGGGTATCTTTCTGACTTTGTTCGGTTAGCCAGCTTAACGCCTCTTCATCCGCGCCCGCTTTGCAGTGTTCCCATTTTGCGCGAGCGGCATCGTCGGTTTCATCGGCAATCACCATAAACAACACATAAGAGCCAACGTCGCGCCCGGTTTGCTCTGCGGCCTGTTTCATCCGCACAGCGGTCGGGGCGAAAGCCGTGGGTGTATTTACGCCTTTGCCGAAACAGAAGTTGAAATCGGCATACTGAGCGGAGAACGCCATGCCAGCGTCGCTTTGCCCGGCGCAGATCACTTTCATGGGGACACTCGGTTGCGGACTGACGCGACAATCATTCATGGTGAAAAAATCGCCTTTAAAATCGCTTTTCCCCGTGCCCCACAGGTCGCGCAGCACCTGAACATATTCGGTGAGATAGTCGTAACGACGGGAGAAATAGTCATCGCCAGGCCAGATACCCATCTGCTCATACTCGGGCTTTTGCCAGCCAGTCACGAGGTTGACGCCAAAACGCCCGCCAGAGATGGAGTCGATGGTTGCGGCCATACGGGCGACGATTGCCGGAGGTAACGTTAAGGTGGCAGCAGTGGCGTAAATCTGAATGCGCGAGGTCACGGCCGCCAGCCCCGCCATCAAGGTGAACGACTCAAGGTTGTGATCCAGAACTCAGTTTTGCCGCCAAAGCCACGCAGTTTGATCATCGACAGGGCGAAATCGAAATGGTAATGCTCCGCTTTTTGCACAATGGCTTTATTCAGTTCAAAGGTCGGCATGTACTGCGGCGCGTGGTCGAAATGAGCCAGCCGTTGTTGCCAATAGGTACGAATACGCCAATTTTCATCATCAACCTCTCTTCGTCTCGTAAAGTGAAAGTCAGACGGGGCGCTGCATCCTGCATATCCTTTTCAGCCGCGTAATGGCTTGTTTGCAAAGCGGATGCCAGTTTTTAAAAAGTGAATGTTATTAATGTGTTAACATCGTGTTGTCTAAAATATCTGGTAAAAAGTGGACTAAACGGTCAAAACAGTTGCACATAAAACATGCATCTGTGCGCGATGAGAGTGCAGAAGGTCGAGGCCGGGCGGGGGTTTTGCTATCCTGTTGCCAATCTACAAGAGGGGAGAGCGCATGACGCAAGGCGCAGTGAAAACAACGGGTAAACGTTCGCGCGCAGTAAGCGCGAAGAAAAAAGCGATTCTTAGCGCAGCACTGGACACTTTTTCACAATTCGGTTTTCACGGCACAAGGCTGGAGCAGATCGCAGAGTTGGCGGGTGTTTCAAAAACCAATCTGCTGTATTACTTTCCGTCAAAAGAGGCGCTGTATATTGCCGTGCTGCGGCAGATTCTCGATATCTGGCTGGCACCGTTAAAAGCGTTTCGTGAAGATTTCGCTCCGCTGGCGGCGATAAAAGAGTACATCCGTCTGAAGCTGGAAGTCTCCCGCGATTATCCGCAGGCTTCGCGCCTGTTCTGTATGGAGATGCTGGCAGGCGCGCCGCTGTTAATGGATGAACTGACGGGCGATTTGAAGGCATTAATTGATGAGAAATCGGCGCTGATTGCCGGTTGGGTCAAAAGCGGCAAACTCGCGCCGATTGATCCGCAGCATTTGATTTTCATGATTTGGGCTTCCACTCAACATTACGCCGATTTCGCCCCTCAGGTGGAGGCGGTGACAGGCGCGACGTTGCGCGATGAGATATTTTTCAATCAAACGGTTGAACGTGCAGCGGATTATTATTGAGGGGATTCGACCACGTTAAAGATGCCGGAGGAGGTTGTAACATCCTCCGGCTACCTGTTTAACCTATAGTCATTAAACTGGCGTTACCGCCAGCGGCAGCGGTATTCACACTCAGCGAACGTTCGATATACAGCCGTTCCAGAAGGATATTGCTTTCGCCACGGGCAAAACCCTGCACCGAAACAATTGCGCCATCCCGCGCAGCAACGGCTTCACACAATGCGCGAAGCTGATCCGAATCACCGTGGAAGATCACCGCATCAAAGGGTTGAGCGGTTATATTTTCCGCTTTCGCCAGTTGAATACGTTCGCTGACTGCCGATGGCAATGCCTTTACTAGCTGACGATGCAGCGCGTCATCCGGCCACAGTACCTGGCTGCCCACCGCCAGCACGGCGGCGAGCTGAGTCAGCGCATCCTGCTCATCATCGGCAATACACAACACGCGCTCACGCGGCAGCAGCGTCCAGGTGTTGCGTTCACCCGTCGGCCCCGGCAGCAATCGTTGTGTTCCTGCCTGCGCCAGCTCGCCATATTGCGTACATAACGCCTGCAATTCTGGACGATTTGCTGCCCATTCCCGCAGTGCATTTAGCGGCTGAGTCAATGCGGCTTTCAACTGTGCATCGACCGGATACTCTGCATCCTGACGCGCGAGCGTCACTGCCAGCGCACTTTCCGGGCGATTCGCCAGCAGACGGTAGAGATAGAGCGGACCGCCTGCTTTCGGCCCGGTACCGGACAACCCTTCGCCGCCGAATGGCTGCACACCCACCACTGCGCCCACCATATTACGGTTAACATACAGGTTACCAACATGGGCCGAGCCAGTGACCTGGGCGATGGTTTCATCAATACGCGTATGGACACCAAGCGTCAGACCATAGCCGGAAGCGTTAATCTGCTCGATCAGCTCTGGGAGCTGGTTACGGTTGTAACGCACCACATGCAGCACCGGACCAAAGACCTCTTTTTGCAATTCGGCAAAGTCATCCAGTTCGATCAGCGTCGGGGCGACAAAGGTGCCGCTTTGCCATTCACGGGCATCTTCGCTGTTTTCCCGCACCGCCTGGAACACCGGACGGCCTTTGCTACGCATGGTCTGAATATGGCGCTCAATATTGGCTTTCGCTTCGCTATCAATCACCGGACCGATATCGGTGGTCAGGCGACCCGGATTACCCATCCGGCATTCGGCCATTGCGCCGCGCAGCATTTTCAACGTGTGGTCGCAATCTCATCTTGCAGGCACAGCACGCGCAGCGCCGAACAACGCTGACCCGCACTGTCGAACGCCGAGGCCAGTACATCCACGACGACCTGTTCGGTCAGTGCTGAAGAATCGACAATCATCGCGTTCATGCCGCCGGTTTCAGCGATGAGCGGAATAGGGCGACCCTGAGCGTCCAGGCAGCTGGCGATATTGCGCTGCAGTAACGTAGCGACTTCGGTTGAACCGGTAAACATCACCCCGCGTACGCGATCATCACCCGTCAGTTGCGCGCCCACGGTTTCCCCCTGACCTGGCAGCAACTGCACCACGCCTGGCGGTACACCCGCTTCCAGCAAAATGGCGATCCCTTGCGCGGCAATCAGCGGCGTTTGTTCTGCCGGTTTTGCCAGCACGCTGTTACCTGCCGCCAGTGCGGCAGCAATCTGCCCGGTGAAAATAGCCAGCGGGAAGTTCCACGGACTGATACACACCACAGGCCCTAATGGACGGTGGGTTTCGTTAGCGAAATCATCCTGCACCTGTCCGGCATAGTAGTGGAGAAAATCGACCGCTTCGCGCACTTCGGCAATGGCGTTACTGAAGGTTTTTCCGGCTTCACGCACCAGAATACCAATCAGTTGCTGCATCTGGCTTTCCATTAGCACGGCAGCGCGATGCAAAATCGCCGCGCGTTCAACCGGAGGAGTGGCAAACCAGATTGGCGCGTTATTAACCGCACTTTCCAGCGCCTGTTCTACTTCACGCGGCGTGGCTTCACGCACAAAGCCCACAATATCTTTCGGTTCCGCAGGTTAATAACGGGCGACATCTCACCTGCCGCTACCGGTTGTTCCAGCATTGGCAAGGCCTGCCATTTTTGCAGTGCACTATTGAGCAGGGCAGAAGAGAGCGAGGCCAGCCGGTGTTCGTTAGCGAGATCCAGCCTGCCGAGTTGTCGCGCCCGTGACCGTAAAGATCGCGCGGCAGGGGAATTTTCGGATGCGGTAATCCAGTTTGCCCTTCCTGTTGCGCCAGTTTTTCTACAGCAGTGACCGGATCGGCGACCAGTTCATCCAGTGGCAAAGAGGTGTCGGCAATACGGTTAACAAACGAGGTGTTAGCACCGTTTTCCAGCAGGCGACGCACCAGATACGCCAACAGCGTTTCATGGGTACCGACCGGAGCATAAATACGACACGGACGGTTAAGTTTGCCGTCGGCAACTTTCCCGGTGACCTGCTCATACAGTGGCTCGCCCATACCATGCAGGCACTGGAACTCGTACTGACCCGGATAGTAGTTCTGACCTGCCAGTTGATAAATCGCTGCCAGCGTATGGGCGTTGTGCGTCGCGAACTGCGGGTAGATTAGATTCGGCACCGCCAGCAGCTTTTCGCACAGGCGAGATATGAAACGTCGGTATACACCTTGCGGGTATAAACCGGATAGCCTTCAAGGCCGTCCATCTGCGCACGCTTGATTTCACTATCCCAGTACGCGCCTTTCACCAGGCGAATCATCAGACGGCGACGGCTGCGGGTGGCGAGATCAATCAGGTAATCAATCACCAGTGGGCAGCGTTTTTGATAAGCCTGAATAACAAAACCGATACCGTTCCAGCCTGCCAGCTCAGGCTCGAAACAGAGTTTTTCCAGCAGATCGAGGGAGATCTCCAGACGATCGGCCTCTTCGGCGTCAATGTTGATACCAATATCGTACTGACGCGCCAGCAGGGTGAGTGATTTCAGACGTGGGTAAAGCTCTTCCATTACCCGGTCATACTGGGCGCGGCTGTAACGCGGATGCAGCGCCGACAGCTTGATTGAAATGCCCGGACCTTCATAGATGCCACGACCATTGGACGCTTTACCAATGGCGTGAATCGCCTGCTGATAGGAAACCATATACGCTTGTGCATCTGCGGCAGTCAGTGCAGCTTCGCCAAGCATATCGTAAGAGTAACGGAAACCTTTCTCTTCCAGCTTGCGGGCATTGGCTAACGCTTCCGCGATGGTTTCGCCAGTGACGAACTGCTCGCCCATCAGGCGCATCGCCATATCCACACCTTTGCGGATCAGCGGTTCACCGCTTTTACCGATAATGCGGTTCAGCGAGCGGGAGAGGCTGGCTTCGTTATGGGTGGAAACCAGTTTGCCAGTAAACAGCAGCCCCCAGGTGGCGGCATTAACAAACAAAGACGGGCTACGACCAATGTGTGATTGCCAGTTACCGTTGCTGATTTTGTCGCGAATTAACGCATCACGGGTGGCTTTGTCGGGAATACGCAACAACGCTTCCGCCAGACACATCAGCGCCACGCTTCCTGCGATGACAACGAAAACTCCTGCAATAACCCCTGAACCATACCTGCGCGACCACTGGCGTTTTTTGATTACGCAGTTTATCGGCCAGTTGATACGCCAGTTTGTGCGCCTGTTCAGCAACTGGCTGCGGCAGGCGGGCTTGTTCCAGCAGCATAGAAACCGCTTCGGTTTCCGGGCGGCGATAGGCCGCTGTGATCGCGGCGCGGGAAACCGACTGGGCAAAATTTGCTCGGCAAAGTCGAGGAATGGTTGGTGTGGTTCCTCTGCCGGAGTCGGTGCTTCATCGCTCTCATTGGCAGCGCCAGAAAGCAGCGCAGGTAGCTCCGGCAGAGTATCGCTGTTTTCCAGTTGTTCGAGATAAGAAAAAATCGCCTGCTTAATTAACCAGTGTGGCGTGCGATCGATACGTGTCGCGGCAGACTTAATACGCTCACGCGTCGCGTCGTCCAGCTTAACCCCCATGGTGGTGGTTCCCATGCCATTACTCCTGTTGTTCTGAAAGGTGCAACTTAACGTTATCGTGAAATATCCATGATGTTGCAACTTTGTGCAACCATGTTAAATGTGACATGCGTAGCAAGCTTAAAAATGAATGAAATGTTAATAAAAGAAATCGATATGACAGGGATTAAAAAAATAACTCAGACTTTTTCTCTGCGGCAGTTAACATTTTTGAAAGGTGCAACCGCAAAAAATGTGAGAGAGTGCAACCTGATGAAAAATAGTGTCGCTGAGCACTAAAATTTAATGTAAATGGTGTGTTAAATCGATTGTGAATAACCAGCGCTTCCGGCAGGATACGGTCGCCTGGTAAAACATAAACTCTGTTACCCCGTTCCGGTGCAGATATAACGGCAAGTTCGACATTGCCGATAATAATTTTTTGGAGACTTTAGATGGCTATTAGCACACCGATGTTGGTGACATTTTGTGTCTATATCTTTGGCATGATATTGATTGGGTTTATCGCCTGGCGATCAACGAAAAACTTTGACGACTATATTCTGGGCGGTCGTAGCTTGGGCCATTCGTGACGGCATTATCGGCGGGTGCGTCGGATATGAGCGGCTGGCTGTTAATGGGGTTGCCGGGCGCGGTTTTTCTTTCCGGGATTTCCGAAAGTTGGATCGCCATTGGCCTGACATTAGGCGCGTGGATCAACTGGAAGCTGGTGGCGGGGCGGTTGCGTGTGCATACCGAATACAACAATAACGCCTTAACATTGCCGGATTATTTCACCGGGCGCTTTGAAGATAAAAGCCGCATTTTGCGCATTATCTCCGCGCTGGTGATTTTGCTGTTCTTCACCATTTATTGCGCTTCGGGCATTGTGGCAGGCGCGCGTCTGTTTGAAAGTACCTTTGGCATGAGCTACGAAACGGCTCTGTGGGCGGGAGCTGCGGCGACGATCCTTTACACCTTTATTGGCGGTTTCCTCGCGGTGAGCTGGACTGACACTGTACAGGCCAGCCTGATGATTTTTGCCCTGATCCTGACGCCGGTTATCGTCATTATCAGTGTCGGTGGCTTTGGTGACTCGCTGGAAGTGATCAAACAAAAGAGCATCGAAAACGTTGATATGCTCAAAGGCTGAACTTTGTCGCCATTATCTCACTGATGGGTTGGGGGCTGGGTTACTTCGGGCAGCCGCACATCCTGGCGCGTTTTATGGCGGCAGACTCTCACCACAGCATTGTCCATGCGCGTCGTATCAGTATGACCTGGATGATCCTCTGCCTGGCAGGGGCGGTAGCTGTCGGCTTCTTTGGTATTGCTTACTTTAATGAGCACCCGGCGGTAGCAGGTGCGGTAAACCAGAATGCTGAGCGCGTGTTTATCGAACTGGCGCAAATTCTGTTTAACCCGTGGATTGCCGGGATTCTGCTGTCGGCAATTCTGGCGGCGGTAATGTCAACCTTAAGTTGCCAGCTGCTGGTGTGCTCCAGTGCGATTACCGAAGATTTATACAAAGCGTTTCTGCGTAAACATGCCAGCCAGAAAGAGCTGGTGTGGGTAGGGCGTGTGATGGTGCTGGTGGTGGCGCTGGTGGCCATTGCGCTGGCGGCAAACCCGGAAAACCGTGTGCTGGGGCTAGTGAGCTATGCGTGGGCAGGCTTTGGCGCGGCGTTTGGTCCGGTGGTGCTGTTCTCGGTGATGTGGTCACGCATGACGCGCAACGGTGCGCTGGCGGGGATGATCATCGGGGCGCTGACGGTTATCGTCTGGAAACAGTTCGGCTGGCTGGGACTGTACGAAATTATTCCGGGCTTTATCTTCGGCAGTATTGGGATTGTAGTGTTTAGTTTGCTGGGTAAAGCGCCGTCAGCGGCGATGCAAAAACGCTTTGCCGAGGCCGATGCGCACTATCATTCGGCTCCGCCGTCACGGTTGCAGGAAAGGCTAAGGGACTTAGCCTGCGGCGGTTTTGGTTTGGCTTCAGGCAGCGGGTTGCGCTCCCTTAATGTGCCTCGCCATATAAATTGAATGGTGCAGGGAGCGCGCAGGGGGCGGCCAATCGCCGCCGCCCCCTGCTGTCCCGGCCTTCGGGGAACGCTTCAGCGATTTTGACGCCACCAACACCCGAGCTGTTATTATGTTCCGGGCAAAAAGTTAGATTTGATAATCGCGGATGGACGAAATTGCTTGATACACCCGCTTATCAGTTTTACATGGAAGCTCTGATGCATTGAGTCTGGACAGTTTTGTCGGCTGGATACGGCGTTTACGCGGCATCCGGCAAGAACACATGGCTCGTTGTAAACAATCCCATCTTTGTACCTGGAATAATCGTTTATATCCCCTGGCATTACCTCTCTTTGTTTACATTCAATCATCATTTTATAAACATTCCGCTTATATTTTTCTTTACCGTAATGATAATCACTATCACTGCGATTTACTTTTCTTTGCATAGATTGACTCAGAAAAACGTTTAAGGGTGGGTGGCATGTTTGTTCCGTTTCTCATTATGTTGCGCGAAGGACTTGAAGCCGCGCTGATTGTCAGTTTGATTGCCAGCTATCTTAAGCGTACCCAGCGAGGCCGATGGATTGGTGTGATGTGGATTGGCGTGTTGCTTGCCGCTGCGTTGTGCCTGGGCTTGGGTATCTTCATTAACGAAACCACCGGCGAATTTCCGCAAAAAGAACAGGAACTGTTTGAAGGTATCGTGCGGTGATCGCCGTGGTGATCCTTACCTGGATGGTTTTCTGGATGCGCAAAGTGTCGCGCAACGTCAAAGTGCAACTGGAACAGGCAGTCGATAGCGCATTGCAGCGTGGAAATCATCATGGCTGGGCGCTGGTGATGATGGTCTTTTTTGCCGTTGCAAGGGAAGGGCTGGAGTCGGTCTTTTTCCTGCTGGCGGCATTTCAACAAGATGTCGGGATCTGGCCGCCGCTGGGTGCAATGCTCGGTCTTGCTACTGCCGTGGTGCTAGGCTTCCTGCTCTACTGGGGCGGTATTCGCCTCAATCTTGGTGCATTTTTTAAATGGACCAGCCTGTTTATTCTCTTCGTCGCCGCAGGCTGGCAGCTGGTGCCATTCGCGCATTTCATGAAGCCGGATTGTGGAACCACTTTCAGGAAATCGCCTTCGATATGAGTGCGGTGCTCTCAACTCACTCGCTGTTTGGCACGCTGATCGAAGGGATTTTTGGCTATCAGGAAGCGCCGAGCGTCAGCGAAGTCGCCGTCTGGTTTATTTATCTCATCCCGGCGCTGGTGGCATTTGCTCTGCCACCACGCGCAGGGGCGACAGCGTCTCGCTCCGCGTAACAAATACGACGCAAACTCTTGCTTAGTTACAACATACTTTAAAGGGATAGTCTCGTCATGACCATTAACTTCCGCCGTAACGCATTGCAGTTGAGCGTGGCTGCGCTGTTTTCTTCTGCTTTTATGGCTAACGCCGCTGATGTGCCGCAGGTCAAAGTGACCGTGACGGATAAGCAGTGCGAACCGATGACCATTACGGTTAACGCCGGGAAAACACAGTTCATTATTCAGAACCACAGCCAGAAGGCGCTGGAGTGGGAGATCCTCAAAGGCGTGATGGTGGTGGAAGAGCGGGAAAATATCGCCCCTGGCTTTAGCCAGAAAATGACGGCGAATTTACAGCCTGGCGAATACGATATGACCTGCGGTCTGCTGACTAACCCGAAAGGGAAGTTGATCGTCAAAGGTGAGGCAACGGCGGATGCGGCGCAAAGTGATGCGCTGTTAAGTCTTGGTGGTGCAATTACTGCATATAAAGCGTATGTCATGGCGGAAACCACGCAACTGGTGACCGACACCAAAGCCTTTACCGACGCTATTAAAGCAGGCGATATCGAAAAAGCGAAAGCACTGTATGCGCCGACGCGCCAGCACTATGAGCGCATCGAACCGATTGCTGAACTGTTCTCCGATCTGGATGGCAGCATTGACGCCCGTGAAGATGATTACGAGCAAAAAGCCGCTGATCCGAAATTCACCGGTTTCCACCGTCTGGAAAAAGCATTGTTTGGCGACAACACCACCAACGGAATGGATCAGTACGCTGATCAGCTTTATACCGATGTGGTCGATTTGCAAAAACGCATCAGTGAACTGGCTTTTCCTCCTTCAAAAGTGGTCGGCGGTGCAGCCGGACTGATTGAGGAAGTGGCAGCCAGCAAAATCAGCGGTGAAGAAGATCGCTACAGCCACACCGATCTGTGGGATTTCCAGGCTAACGTTGAAGGCTCGCAGAAAATTGTCGATCTGCTGCGTCCACAACTGCAAAAAGCCAACCCGGAACTGTTGGCAAAAGTCGATGCCAACTTTAAAAAGGTCGATACCATTCTGGCGAAATACCGTACTAAAGACGGTTTTGAAACCTACGACAAATTGACCGATGCCGACCGGAATGCACTGAAAGGACCGATTACTGCGCTGGCGGAAGATCTGGCGCAACTTCGCGGTGTGCTGGGACTGGATTAAGCGTTATGCAGTATAAAGATGAAAACGGCGTGAATGAACCGTCACGCGACGTTTACTGAAAGGGATAGGTGCACTGGCGCTGGCGGGAAGTTGTCCGGTCGCTCATGCACAAAAAACGCAAAGTGCGCCGGGTACGCTTTCACCGGATGCACGCAATGAGAAACAGCCGTTTTATGGTGAGCATCAGGCAGGGATCCTGACGCCACAACAGGCCGCAATGATGCTGGTGACGTTTGATGTGCTTGCCAGCGATAAAGCCGATCTTGAGCGGTTGTTTCGCTTGTTGACTCAGCGTTTTGCTTTTCTGACTCAGGGCGGAGCAGCACCAGAAACGCCAAATCCGCGCCTGCCACCACTCGATTCCGGCATTCTTGGCGGCTACATTGCGCCCGATAATCTCACCATCACGTTATCGGTGGGTCACTCATTGTTTGATGAGCGCTTTGGCCTTGCGCCACAGATGCCAAAAAAGCTGCAGAAGATGACGCGTTTCCCCAACGACTCGCTGGATGCGGCGTTATGTCATGGTGATGTGTTGCTACAGATTTGCGCCAACACCCAGGACACGGTTATCCATGCGCTGCGCGATATCATCAAACACACGCCGGATTTGCTCAGTGTGCGCTGGAAGCGGGAAGGGTTTATTTCCGATCACGCGGCGCGTAGTAAAGGCAAAGAGACGCCGATTAATTTGCTGGGTTTCAAAGACGGCACTGCCAATCCCGATAGCCAGAATGATAAGTTGATGCAAAAAGTGGTGTGGGTAACGGCAGATCAGCAGGAGCCTGCGTGGACAATCGGTGGCAGCTATCAGGCAGTACGCTTGATTCAGTTTCGGGTGGAATTTTGGGACAGAACTCCGCTGAAAGAACAGCAGACGATTTTTGGCCGTGATAAGCAAACCGGTGCGCCGCTGGGAATGCAGCATGAGCATGATGTTCCCGATTACGCCAGCGATCCGGAAGGGAAGGTTATTGCGCTGGACAGCCATATCCGGCTGGCGAATCCCCGCACGGCGGAGAGTGAGTCCAGCCTGATGCTGCGTCGTGGCTACAGTTATTCACTGGGCGTCACCAACTCCGGGCAACTGGATATGGGGCTACTGTTTGTCTGTTACCAACACGATCTGGAAAAAGGCTTCCTGACAGTACAAAAAAGGCTCAATGGCGAAGCACTGGAGGAATACGTTAAACCTATCGGCGGCGGTTATTTTTTTGCGCTGCCGGGAGTGAAGGACGTGAACGATTATCTCGGAAGCGCGTTATTGCGGGTTTAATGTTTTTAGGCGGATTAAGGCATTTGTGCGCAGATGCCTGATGCGACGCTTGCGCGTCTTATCATGCCTACAATCAGTGCGGGTTTGGTAGGCTGGATAAGGCGTTCACGCCGCATCCGGCGATCGTGCACTGATGCCTGATGCAAATCCTGCTGAAAGCACACAGCTTTTTTTCATCACTGTCATCACTCTGTCATCTTTCCAGTAGAAACTAATGTCACTGAAATGGTGTTTTATAGTTAAATATAAGTAAATATGTTGTTGCAATAAATGCGAGATCTGTTGTACTTATTAAGTAGCAGCGGAAGTTCCCGGCAGTGATAGTCAGTCACTATGGAGATCGCGGATGGTAACGTCCTGTACTGGACATGTTTTAGATAATCAACGCGCCACCACTCGCGGAGTTTTCTCCTCCGGTAGTCATCTCGTCACTTTGCATTTTCAACCTCATCCTTTCTTTTCATGTGTTACCGACTCCGTAAACGGTGCGCGTAGCCGTTTTTCGGCATTTTATCCAAAAGCAAACTATGGCTTACAAGGAAGCCAACCCTCTGATGTTCGTGCGCATAATCGCGCTGCCAACGGCGCGTGTGATGAATACAAACAACTCAAGGTGCTCTCCATGGGAAGACAAAAAGCAGTGATCAAAGCTCGTCGCGAGGCAAAACGTGTGCTGAGACGGGATTCGCGCAGCCATAAGCAGCGTGAAGAAGAATCGGTCACCTCGCTTGTGCAGATGGGCGGCGTAGAAGCCATTGGTATGGCCCGCGACAGTCGCGATACTTCGCCCATCCTCGCGCGAAATGAAGCGCAATTGCACTATCTGAAGGCTATTGAGAGTAAGCAGCTGATATTCGCCACGGGCGAAGCCGGGTGCGGAAAAACCTGGATCAGCGCAGCAAAAGCGGCAGAGGCCCTGATACATAAGGATGTCGACAGGATTATCGTCACCCGTCCAGTTCTGCAAGCCGATGAAGATCTTGGCTTCTTACCTGGAGATATCGCAGAAAAGTTTGCTCCCTATTTTCGCCCGTCTACGACGTGCTGGTCCGGCGCTTAGGGGCTTCCTTTATGCAGTACTGCCTGCGACCGGAAATAGGGAAGGTGGAAATTGCGCCGTTCGCCTATATGCGTGGACGTACCTTTGAAAATGCAGTCGTCATTCTTGACGAGGCGCAGAATGTGACTGCCGCGCAAATGAAAATGTTTTTAACCCGCCTCGGGGAGAACGTGACGGTTATCGTCAACGGTGATATCACGCAATGCGATTTGCCTCGCGGCGTGTGCTCCGGATTAAGTGACGCGCTGGAACGTTTCGAAGAAGATGAAATGGTTGGGATCGTCCGGTTCGGTAAAGAGGACTGCGTACGTTCGGCACTTTGCCAACGTACGCTGCATGCCTACAGTTAAGTGTATTATCGGTGCAGAGCCCGGGCGAACCGGGCTTTGTTTTGGGTGTTTATGCCCGGACTAGCGCTTTTTCTGAAACAACCATTTTTATTTGCCCCTGGCTGGTGAAGTGTACGCTCATCCTGTGGCTTTTTTGTAGTTGCTGATAGAGCTCATCAGGTATTGCTAAGCTCTCTGCATATTCTTGCGGCGTATATTGGTAGGCTGCATGATGCTGCTGTTTTTGAAAACGCAGCTTATTGTACAGCGCCCAGACAATTAACACGACGGCATTCGCCACTGCCAGCAAAAAATAGAACTGAAGTCGGCTTCTGGCCTCGCTTTGCCAGTAATAACCCGTCAGCAGATCCATGGCGAATAAGAATATGAACAAAGCAAATAATGTCCACAAGATGGTTGTGGCAACATAATCAACCAGTAAACGTACTGGTGATTGTCGGGTCGTAATAATTAAATTGTTCATATTAACCTCTCAGAATCCCGCGATCAGGACTTACCCAACGGGCGCGTTGCTTTTTAGGCATCAACATGACTCGTGTAAATGATACCAATGTCGTTGCCAGGCTCAGCATCCAGAAAATAACCGGGAACCAAATAATCCAGAAAAGCGATGAAGTCAGATTATGCTCATAGCGATTCTCGATCATCAGGCTGACAATAAATTGCAGTAAACATAACGTACACAATAATATTCCGGCAGTATGTGTCGCAGCGATATGTGTCAATTCAATATTTAACGGTACACCGGCAAGTTGGACTGCGTAAATAATGAAACCGACCAGGCAGGTGAAGGCCCATATTGTCGTCAGGCAGTATTCAAAAAACAGCGGCCACATTCGAAAGTTTTCTTTGCGCCACAACCTTGTCATATTTTTGAGGAATACTTCTGCACCGCCCTGAGCCCAGCGCAGGCGCTGTTTCCACAGCCCTTTTAACGTTTCAGGCATTAATATCCAGCACAGCGCCCGTGGCTCGTAAAAATCGTCCACTGATTCAACTGCAGCTTCCAGCTAATATCAATATCTTCGGTGATCATATCGTCACTCCAGTAACCCACTTCTGCCAGGGCGCTGCGACGAAATGCGGCAATAACACCGGAAACGGTAAATACGTTTCCATAGATACGCTGGGTTCGCTTGATCAAACCAATAATTGAGGAATACTCGCCAACCTGAATTTTACCCACCAGGGTAGAACGTGTTCGAATACGAGGATTACCGGTTACGGCACCCACACGCGGGTTGTACAACATCGGTTCCACAATATATGCCGCCGCATCGCGGTCTAATAACGCATCGCCATCAATGCACACCAGATATTCACTTTTCGCCGCGGCAGCTCCGGTTTTAAGCGCAATGGCTTTCCCCTGGTTTTGCGCCAGATGAATGACCCGCAAATGGGGAATTTGTGCAGCCATGCGATCCAGGATGGCACGGGTTTTATCTGTTGAACCGTCATTTACGGCAATAACTTCAATGTTCTCATAACGCTGTGCTAAAGCGGCGTGTATGGTTTCCTCAACGTTTTTCTCCTCATTAAAACAGGGAATGATAATGGAGATAGACGGATTATCTTTCAACTGGGGAGCTGGTGCGTTTTCTCCCCACGGCCAGTGGCGTTCACGATAGACCCAGAAATAGACGCCGCCAACAATCCACATAATGGACATAAAAAACGGCCAGAAGAAAACGAACCTCATCATCAGTTCACCAGAGTGAAAGTACGCTACGCATAGGGGTATGCATAACACCAGACATAATATAAAAAACGATACGATGCGATTAATCATTTTTCGGATACCAGGCTGTTGAAAACTCAGGACGAATAAGGTCTATTTCAGGTTGGTTATGCAGAAATTGTCGGGATAATAACCATAGTTTTCACTCCATTCAGTTGTAATAGGCTCATCCAGTGAGCGAGTTGTTGCGAAGAAATAGCCTGATGCTGACCATTTTTCTGCCTAGTTTTGTGCCTGTAATTCTAAAATAGATTTGTCTTTAGCCTGAGGGATGTTTTTAATTTGATTGGTCAATTGTATTAACCATTGGTCAGCCGATTTTTCTGCGACACCTTCCAGATAAGGCATAGCCGGTGATGCTGCCAACTTACTGATTTAGTGTATGATGGTGTTTTTGAGGTGCTCCAGTGGCTTCTGTTTCTATCAGCTGTCCCTCCTGTTCAGCTACTGACGGGTGGTGCGTAACGGCAAAAGCACCGCCGGACATCAGCGCTATCTCTGCTCTCACTGCCGTAAAACATGGCAACTGCAGTTCACTTACACCGCTTCTCAACCCGGTACGCACCAGAAATCATTGATATGGCCATGAATGGCGTTGGATGCCGGGCAACTGCCCGCATTATGGGCGTTGGCCTCAACACGATTTTACGTCACTTAAAAAACTCAGGCCGCAGTCGGTAACCTCGCGCATACAG
>ENA-OQIG01000495-OQIG01000495.1-human-gut-metagenome-genome-assembly--contig:-NODE-495-length-22594-cov-2.221347_pt1 | contig 22594 bp, 35 predicted proteins | sample MGYA00242576_ERZ504741 | MGnify/ENA primary metagenome ERZ504741 (study PRJEB26092, sample SAMD00036436) | human gut metagenome | host: Homo sapiens | study: EMG produced TPA metagenomics assembly of... | reverse complement strand
AGTCCTAGTAGGCGAACTCCGCCTTCTAACGGTAATGGCAGGTAACCGTGATACATTAACCGTATCACGCTCGACCAAATGATTTATCATGCCAATCCGTAAGTTACGTGGTGTAAAGCGGGCGATGGTGGTAGTTGTGATATGCCTTTCGGATCTTACCAGGGCAATGAGATGGAGGGCCTTGCTTCCGCTATCCGCATCATGAAAGAAAGTCACGCTGACGCATTGAAGCTCGAAGGCGGTGAAGAAATCATCGACACGGTGAAACGTATCGTATGCGCCGGTATCCCTGTGATGGGACATTTGGGACTCATGCCTCAATCCATTAACAAATACGGAACCTATACCGTACGTGCCAAAGACGAAGCCGAAGCCGACAAACTGATTCGCGACGCCCATTTATTGGAAGAAGCAGGCTGTTTTGCCATTGTACTCGAAAAAATCCCCGCTACCCTTGCAGAGCGTGTAGCTTCCGAACTCACTATTCCTATCATCGGAATCGGTGCCGGCGGCCACGTAGACGGTCAGGTATTGGTTATTCAGGACATGCTTGGCATGAACAACGGATTCCGTCCGCGTTTCTTACGTCGTTATGCTGACTTGTACACAGTGATGACCGACGCCATCAGCCGTTACGTTTCCGACGTGAAGAATTGCTACTTCCCCAACGAGAAGGAACAATATTAAGATAGTATATGGCAGTTAAATTGTGGACAGTTCATTTTATGCGGATATGTGTAGCTAATTTGCTGTTGTTTATATCCTTGTATGTGTTATTTCCGGTACTTTCCGTAGAGATGGCCGACCGTCTCGGAGTGCCGGCCGCACAGACAGGAGTAATCTTTCTTTTTTTCACCTTGGGGATGTTCCTTATCGGTCCTTTCCATGCCTACCTGGTAGATGCCTACAAACGTAAATACGTATGTATGTTTGCCGCTGCCCTGATGGTAGTGGCGACGATTGGGTACGCCTTTGTGACGAACTTCACAGAACTAATCCTGTTGAGTACCGTGCAAGGACTGGCCTTTGGCATAGGCACTACTGCCGGTATCACCTTGGCTATCGACATCACCAACTCCACACTGCGGAGCGCGGGAAATGTCAGCTTCTCGTGGACGGCACGTCTGGGAATGCTTTTGGGGATTATCCTCGGAGTGTGGCTCTATCAAAGCCACTCATTCCAAAACCTGCTCACTGTATCTGTCATAACCGGAGCTGTAGGAATTCTCATGCTATCGGGGGTATATGTACCTTTCCGTGCGCCGATTGTCACTAAACTCTATTCCTTCGACCGCTTCTTATTGCTTCGTGGATGGGTTCCCGCTATCAACCTGATTCTGATAACATTTGTTCCGGGCTTACTGATTCCAATGGTACACCCTTTTCTAAACGATTTCGTACTCGGAAACATGGGAATCCCCGTACCGTTCTTTATCGGCACAGCCTCGGATACATTGCTTCCTTGTTCTTTGCGCGCCTGTTCTTCTTCAAAGAGAAAACGCTGCGCCTGGTCATTATAGGAATCGGGTTGGAAATGGTAGCCATGTCCTTATTGAACACAGACCTTTCGATAGGCATCTCTTCCGTACTCTTGGGATTGGGTTTAGGTTTAACCATGCCGGAATTCCTGATGATATTTGTGAAACTATCCCATCATTGCCAACGCGGAACAGCCAACACTACCCATTTATTGGCAAGCGAAGTCGGTATCTCTCTGGGTATTGCTACTGCGTGCTACATGGAACTGGACACAGATAAGATGCTACATACCGGACAGATAGTAACATCCATTGCTTTACTCTTCTTTGTATTGATTACCTATCCTTATTATATAAAGAAGAAAGTAAGATAAAATAGACAGAAGAACAAAAGAACATATTCCAGGAGTGATGATTGTTTTCCGATTTTCATCATGCGTATCCAAAAATATGTTCTTTTGTTCTTCTGTCTTAATTTTAATTCCTGCTTACCTGTTTTACTCCCTTCACCGTCCGTAACTTCTTGATAAGAGCCTCCAAACGCCCCGTATCACCCACCATGACTGTCAGTGTACCCGAGAACAAACCATCGTTTGAATCAATGCCGATGGAACGCAGCGTGATACCATTCTCTTTCGAGATGATTGAAGTAATATTTGTCACGATACCAATATCATCATGCCCTACAACCCGCAGCGTGATAGGATATTGCGTACCTTCCGACTTGCCTGCCCAGCGAGCCTTCACAATCCGGTAGCCGAAACGTTCGCGCATCTGGTTCGCGTTCGGACAATCTGACCGGTGTATCTTGATACCGCCGCTCACCGTTACGAACCCGAACACATCATCGCCATAAATCGGGTTACAACATTTAGCCAGTTTAAACTCCAGTCCTTTCAGATTCTGGTCAATCACCAGTACATCTTCTTTAGATGTCGTTTCCTCCTGCGCGGTCTGCAAATTATATCCTTCGGCACTGCGATAAACAATTTCATCATGCGTATCACTGTCCCGCTTCTGTTGCTCCACATATTTATCCAGAATCTCGTTAACGTCCAGTCCACCGTCGGCAATCCGCTGATAAAACTCCGTCACATTCTTGAAGCCTAAGCGCTTGATGAGGCGCATCATGGTCGCTTCATCATATTCCAACTTACGATTCTTGAATTTCCGTTCCAGCGTCTCCTTGGCAAAAGCGTGCTGGCGTGCCACCATCTCTTTGAGAGCCTGCCTTATCTTGGTGCGCGCTTTGGAAGTCGTCACGATGTTCAGCCAGTCCTGCTTCGGCGTCTGGGTGTTTGAAGTCATGATCTCCACTTGGTCGCCGCTATTCAGTTTCTGTTTGAGCTGCACATTCTTGCCGTTCACTTTCGCGCCGATACACTTGCATCCCAACTTACTATGGATATGGAAAGCAAAATCCAATACCGTAGCCCCTTTGGCGAGCTTGAACAAATCCCCCTTGGGCGTGAAGACAAACACTTCATCCTCGTAGAGATCCATCTTAAACTGATCCATCACTTTCAGTGAATCGTTGTCTGCATTCTCCAACGCCTCCCGCACAGAAGTCAACCACTCGTCCAGACCCGTTTCACCCTTGATACCTTTATATCTCCAGTGAGCAGCCAATCCGCGTTCCGCGATCTCGTCCATGCGGCGGGTACGTATCTGCACTTCCACCCATTTCCCTTCCGGGCCATCACAGTGATGTGCAACGACTCGTAACCATTACTTTTCGGGATAGAGAGCCAGTCGCGCAGACGTTTCGGGTTCGGCTGGTACATATCCGTAACAATCGAATAAACCTGCCAACATTCCTGCTTCTCCTTAGCCGGGTCCGGTTCCGAATCGAGGATGATACGGATGGCGAACAAGTCATAAATCCCCTCAAAAGACGTTTTCTGCTTCTGAATCTTGTTCCATATCGAATGAATCGACTTGGTACGTCCCTTGATGTCGAACTTCAATCCCGCTTCCGACACCTTCCTCTGGATCGGTTCGATAAAAGCAGCGATATACTTGTCGCGAGAAGCCTTCGTTTCATTCAGCTTATCCTTGATAAAATAATACGTTTCCTTCTGCGTATATTTGAGAGACAAATCCTCCAGTTCCGATTTCAGCTTATACAATCCCAGCTTATGTGCCAGCGGAGCATACAGGTAAGCAGCCTCGTTCGCCACTTTGAGCCGGTCCTCCTCGTTGCCCGTATCCTTGATTTTGCGCATCACATTCACACGATCCGCAATCATAATCAGGATTACACGCATATCCTCCGCAAAAGAAAGCAGCAGATTACGGAAGTTTTCCGACTCGATAGCCGGACTCTTCGCATACAGCTCGTTCGTTTTCACCAATCCCTTGATGATACTTGCCACGTCATCCCCATATTCGGCGTTCACCTCGTCGATAGACAATACATGCCCCTTCACGATTTCGTGCAACATGATACCAATCAGGCACGAACCTTTCATACCGATTTCCTCGGCAACGATCACTGCCGTTTGTAAATCTCTGATGACGGGATTCATCCCGAAGTTATTGCGTTGCAGACCGTTACACTGGGCCGCTTTGATAAGATGTCTCTTTAACTTTAGGCAATCCTTCCAGGAAATGCTATCTCCTGCAGATTGCAATAAATGCCGGTAGAGTGAAAAAAGCTCCTTTTTTCCTCCGATGTAAAAAAGTCGTCCATATTCAATCTTGTTAATTCGATGTAAAATTAGTTTTTTTCCTGCACATTCAAAAGGAAGTAACAATTATTTGTTATCAGTAACTTATAAATATGGTTTGGTTATCAATATGTCACTTTTCAGCCCTAAAAGAACCAAAGTGAAGAACAATAAAAAAGAACCATTTTAAAGAACCGATTATGATAGGGCAGATTTTTTTTAATGAAGTCAAAGCTAGTTTTAATTTGAGGAAGCCGAAAAGTGACAAACCCACTAATATTTATTTGGTATGTCGAATAGATAAAAAACAGGTAAAGTTATCAACTGGAGTTAAGGTATATCCTGACCAATGGAATACTAAAAAACAGGAAGCATATCTAAGCCCACGGTTAACAGAATTGGATAATATAAATAACGCAATAGTAAACGATGAAATAAATAAACTCAAAGCTGATTTTATTGAATTTAAACGTTATATTTGCGATAATCCAAATGAGATTGATAATAGCTTATTTTTACTAAGGAAATATATTTACAAGGATAAAATAATGAAGCAAGAAGAACTACAAAGGCCAATTCAATGGTTGCGTAAGGCTATTGGACAAGATAAGTCTATAACATCAGAGGGACAGAGGAATACTTTGGCTATTTATTTGGGGCATTTGAAAGTATTTGAAGAATTTCTTAAGAAAACAGGTAGAGAGGGTATAACGTTTGCAGATATAAATTTGGCTTTAATTAAAGATTATGAGACTTATCTGTTTAATAGACCAGTAGGAAAAGGGAAAACTACCAAAACAAGTACAGTTGGAAATAAAGTAACAGCTTTAATTTCAATTATCAAGCGAGCAGAGCCATACGGTTTGATAGATATTTCTGCTGCAAAGTTGAACCAGTATAAGAAGCCTAGAAACAGAGAAGGTGATAATAATGGAATATATTTGACAGATGAGGAAGTAAATAGAATATATGCATTGGAACTTAACGGCTTGGAAGAAAAAGCAAGGGATGTTTTTGTATTGCAATGCTGGACAGGGCAAAGATTTAGTGATATGCAATTATTAAATACTGGAGTTATTAAAGATTCAGATAATGGGAAAATATTGGAAATAGTTCAAAAGAAAAGAACACATAAAGTTTCAATACCGTTGCTTCCTATTGCTTTAGAAATATTGGAAAAATATCATTTTCAAGTTCCAAAAGTACGTGAGAATACTATGCTGAAGTGTATAAAAGAGGCAGGAAAAAAGGCTGGAATAACGGAAAGGTGTATTGTGACGGAAGATAGGGGAGCTACAGTTACTAATACTTCTGTTTGTAAATACGAATTAATAGGTACTCATACTGGGAGACGTTCATTTATTAGTAATATGTTATTACGTGGATATGATAGTCATATTATAATGAAGGTAACTGGACATAAAACAGAATCTGCATTTAAGAAATATGCTAAAATAAGTTCAGAAGATGCTGCTAACTTGATGCTAGAAACAGAAGCTAACAAAGTTAGCCAAGTTAATAAAGTTAAACAATCCAATGACGTTACACCTTCTAGTAATGAAAATATAGCAGAAGCAATAAGTAAAGGAATTGAAGCTGGTTTGAAACATAAGGATGATATAACTTATGACTTGTTATTTAATAGTCAGGAAAGTAATATTGAATCTTACGGGATAGATAGAGATGTGGATATAAGCCAATTCGATTTAAATAAGAACGAAATAGATTTCCTTGATAGAACAATGGATAGTTTTGATGTAGGAACGCCATCTTTGAAGGTCAGGAAAATACTGAATAGATTGCTGGAACTGGGAATAGTGGTACGACTTAAATAGATTGTATTGTATTTATCAAGGAACTTGCTGTTTTTGTTCGTGAGAAGCAATATCAACTGATGATATGGTTAAAAATATTATATTCAGATAGTTATAAAGTGAAAATTTGATGGGTAGTGGAAAAATTTCGATGTCCCCATATTCAGCCCGATATGGTCAGATTTTTCCACTACCATAGAAATATAAGATAAACATGGAAATAGAACAAATAAAACTCAATGGTGACGAACGTCTGATTGATGCGCTTAAATCAAGGGGATATAAAGATATACCAAGTAACGTTATTCTTGACAAGACACTAACAGGGATAGGTGCTACTTATGCAGAGTTACATTCATACCGTAATTCAATCATTATTGAACCCAATGTTCCAGTTATTGTGGGTAAAGCTGCAAAGAATAGTGATTGGTTAGCTGTTTACAGCGATACGACAGTGGCACAAATAAAAAAGTAATTTGAAAAGAACTGATGTCAAGTACAAGAAGATTCTAACTACTCCCGAAGGATTTAAGAAAGTTAGGAAAGCAGCAGATAAGTCTTACAGTCTAATTCAAGAGACATACTTCTGTTTATTTGATGAGTGTGAGAAGTTGACGCAAGATTGTGACTATCGAGCAAGTATTTTACAACCTGTCTACGACTTCTTCGACTTTAAAGAGAAAGCGTTTGTATCTGCAACTCCATTGGAAATGTCACGCCCAGCATTTGAAGAACAGGGGTTTAGAAAACTGAAAATTGTTCCTCAATATGATTATAGGAAAGATTTACATTTGATTGTAACTTCAAGTTATGAAAGAACAGTTCGAGAAGAATTTCAACGACTGAAAGACAGCCATGTGTTTGTATATTCCTCAACTCCGTAACTGGAATTAATGAATTGGTTAATTCTCTGCATTTAGAAGGGGAAAGCCGTATCTTTTGTTCAGAAGAAGGGGGTGGAAAGTTGAAAGACGCAGGCTTTACTAATGCCGTATCGTCAATAGATTATCCATTGGCAAAATACAATTTCTTCACATCAAGATTTTATTCAGCAGTTGATATTGAATTGAATGTAAAACCCGATATTCTGATACTTACTAATCTGAATAATGCTGTATATACAACCGTTGACCCATATACCGAAGCAATACAGATTCAAGGACGATTCAGAAGAATGTTTGAGGATAAACAGACATTTAATAGTTTGACGCATATAACAAATACCCGTGATTTGGGAGCTTTATCACGTGAAGAACTGGATAAACAAATAGACGAGTATAAAACTACTTATCAGTCTCTCATTGAAAGATATGATAAAACAACAAATTCGGCTCGTAAAACATCTCTAAAACAACAACTTAAACAAATCTGTGAGGATTACTTATTGGATGAACGATTAAATATTGATTATTTTGGTATAGATAATAAGTATAATGAAGAACGGGTTAAAAGCTACTATCAATCAGGAGAGAAGTTGTATGCTGCTTATGAAGCAACTAAATTCTTTCGAGTTAATTACGAAGAAAGACAAGAAATAATCGGAGAAGATGATATATTTAGAATAAAGAAAGCTCCAAATGAGAAAGAACGTATTCGTATATTTGCCACAAAACTAATCCAGTTGAATGAACAATGCAAGGAGAATCCAAGTATTGACAAGCAGTTTTTTCTAAAACTACTTCATGATTCATGTGATTTTGCAGATTTAATCATTGAAGCATACGAAGTTATACCGTTTGAATTGAAAAAACAAGCGGTATGGAACTGTTGCAATAAAAAGAAATTGGAAATAGCTTTGAAAGACCAAAAGAATGAAAATAAACGTTTTTCTCCAGAAGTTCTACGGGATATAGAATCATCTTTTAGACCATACATAGGAGATAATATAGCTAAGGAAGAAACTAAAAAGATGTTTACAGATATTTACAGTAGGCATTATATACTTCATAATGAGACAGGCATCACAGCAAAGGTAAATCAGCAAACTATTTGTGAATATTTTGAAGCAACACCACAAAATAAGAAGAAACCGAATGAGTGGAAAATCAAATGTATGTTGCCCCAATATGCTGCATTGGTAAATTAGTTGCTGTTTCTCTTGTAAAATAAAGTTTGTAATTGTATATTTGTGACCTCTATATTGGTAATCTATAAAATTAAGAGTTTATGAAAAATATTTTTTTTCTTTTTATTTGCTGTTATATCCTATACAGTATTTGCACAATCCGCTTCAGAACATTTGACTTTTAAAGGTGTGCCTATAAATGGGACATTAAATGAATTTGTTTCTAAATTGAAACAGAAAGGACTTGCTCACATTGGAACAGAAGAGGGAATCGCAATGTTAAAAGGAGATTTTGCAGCATATAAAAATTGTACTATAGCTGCTGTGTCTTTAAAACAAAAGAATTTAGTAGCCAAAGTTGGAGTAATATTTCCTTCTTTGGAAACATGGTCATCACTCTCAAATAATTATTTCTCCTTAAAAGAAATGTTAACTAAGAAGTATGGTGAACCAGCAGTTTGTGTAGAAGAATTTCAGAATGACTTTGGTAAAGATAACGACAATTTGAAAATACATGGAGTGAAAATGGATAAATGCAAATATGTTACAGGATATGCAACTGCAAAAGGAAACATTGAATTACATATTAAAGGTGATGTTATGAATGGGTGTTATGTGACACTTATTTATTTCGATAAAATTAATGGCGAAATAATTGAAGCTGAAGCAATGGATGATTTATAAATAAAAAACTACTCGATTAAATACAAAAAAGCCGCAAGCGAGTACACTTACAAATGTGCTCAACTGCGGCTTTTTTTGTGGAACTTCTAAATTCTTGTCTAATACAAGGGATATAGCAGTTCGCAATTTTAAATATGGGAGTTAATTTTCCCAATGGAAGTGTGGGAAAATGCAAATATGACCTGTTTGATTTACATATAATTCAAGGAGTTGAACCATTGACAAACAGGTAGTTCTTGATTTTTAAGAATACCCAAAGTTACTCATAATAAACAAGGTAAAAAAAATAAATAATTCTCATTCTTTGATATTACTACTTAGCATATCTTTATATGGCAGTATAATACTCTCCTTTCTATTATAGTGCATAGTAATACATAGGCACGCAATAAAGTATAGGTACTTATATATAATCCCCCCTACCTATAAAAATAGGAGCTTAAATATATATCAGCTTACTTCTCCTATGATTTACAGAATTGAAAGTTACATGAACACGTGAAGAGTAGTTCTAACAACCCCCTAGGGTAGTTGGATAGAAAACGAAATATATTCAATCCACGTAATCAATTTATAAATCATTTAAAATTTTATTCGTTATGAGAAATCTACAAATTATTGACAATGTGCCACAGGTAAGAAGAGAAAGTAACTTTGGTGAGTATGCAGAAGAAGCGGTAATAATCGAAGAACAACCAAAAGTTAAAAAAGAGAATCCTCATTTCTTGGAAGCTAATACATTAGAGGTAACAATGCAACATTTGAAAGAAGATTGTATTATACCCGTATTTGCTAAAGATAATGAGCTTACAATTCCTCATCCTGCATTTATTGATACTGTTTATGACGCTGCAAATATGTTTTTCAGTGGTGAAAGTATTGATAAGCCGATATTCGTGTAAGTCACATTATCAAGGAAGAATACCCGAAGCAATACACAAACCTGCAAATCAACTTCTTGAAAGTGATAAGACTATCTACTACGAAAGATGTGCTTTTATTATTCAGATTCCTACGATTTACGAAACGGTGAACGGAAATAAGCTAACTCTTACTATTGGTGGTGTGAGAGCTTATAATCACACAAATCTGTATTCAAAGAAAGGAGCAGAAAGGTTTAAGGTATTTATTGGCTTTACTTGTAAAGTTTGTACAAACTTGTGTGTATCAACAGACGGTTTTCTTAGTTGTTTGGAAGTTACTAATACCAAAGATTTATATCGGGCAGTATTGGAAATGTTTCAGAGTTATCAACCTGCAAAACATCTACATTTGTTGCAAACACTTAGTAACTCATATCTCACAGAACATCAATTTTGCCAATTACTTGGTAGAATGAGACTTTATCAATCATTGCCACAAGGTTATCAGAAAGATATTCCTAAAATGCTTATCACTGATTCACAAATAAATACAGTTGCAAAAGCATATATCAATGATAAGAACTTTGGGAGCTTGGGGAATGATATTAGTATGTGGAAATTGTATAATCTATTGACAGGGGCAAATAAGAGCAGTTATATAGATTCATTCTTGGATAGAGCGGTAAATGCTACTGAAATAGCAACGGGAATAAATGCCGCTTTGCATGGAGACACTAAATATAAGTGGTTTATTGATTGATTAAACAGGGGAATATTCAGAAATGGGTATTCTCCTATTTTATTAATTGTATTGCAATGGATAAAAAGAAAGAAACTATGGTTAGTAAGATTGAATATCTGAAAGAAACAATTTGTCATTGTGAGAATAATCTCCAATATATAAAGAGGTTACAAGCATTGAAATATTGGTTGCTGAAATTAGATGTCTTATTGGATAATTCCAATGATGAGATTTATAAGAAAGTATTTCTATTCAGATAAGGGACATTCTTTCTTTGATAGAATCTGTTTATCAATAACAGATTATCAATATGGAAATAAACCTTTCAATTATTAATCTATTTAAAATAAAGAATCATGTTTTATTATAAGATACTTGTTTGGCTCTTTTGGGTGGTATTGTCTTTTATAACAGGTTGTGTTCCGTTAATCCTGCTTATTCTTTTAGTTGGCTTATGGGAAGTGGAAGAAGCGGATAAACGTCACTAACTACTTGTGTGTTCAAAACAGGAATGTGTTCAAATAAATCTACAAAGGTGGTTTGAACACATTCTTTCATGTTATCAATTTAATCAAAGAATAAAATGAAAACAGCCGTAATATACGCTCGTGTTTCGTCAAGTAATGACAGACAGGACACAAGCAGACAAATAGAGGATTTAAAGAAATATGCTATTTCACAGGATATAGAAATAGTAAATATATTCCAGGAGCATATTTCAGGTGCAAAGAAAATAGAGGAAAGACAGATTTTAGGAGAATGTTTGGAATACTGTAAACGTGAATCTGTGAATATCCTACTTTTATCTGAATTGTCAAGATTGGGAAGAAGTACATTACAGGTTCTTCGCTCTTTGGATATATTGCATGAATCGAAGTATCGGTTTACATACAGAACTTGGGCTTATATACTTTGCAACCAAATGGGGAAGTTAATCCAATAGCGTCTATCATGGTGACAGTACTTGCAGAAATGGCAAATATCGAAAGAAGCAATATCCAATACCGTTTGAATAGTGGTAGAGCGAATTATATTGCCAAAGGTGGTAAACTTGGCAGAAAGACAGGTTCAATCAAAACGAATGATAAGAAGAAAGAAGAATATAAAGAAGTCATAGCTTTACTAAGAAAAGGCTATTCAATCAGAAATATAGCTAAGCTACAAAGTATTGGTATTTCCACCGTTCAACGGATTAAAAATCAGTTTATAAAGCCATAAGCATGAAATATCGGTGGGGTGGAAAAATTCAGAAATTTAGTTTTTATATGGGGAGTCTTGAATTTTTCCACTACCATAAATTTATAAAGCAGAAATAGCCCTCAACTTTTAATAAACAATAGTTCTTGCTATTACAAACGCTTTTTGTAACTTTGTACCAATTTCAGATACCTAATGTGTTGGGGCTGAAAGGACATATTAGTTAACGAAGAGCGTTTTAAATATTATCCTATCATGAAATCTGGACAATTTCACTTGCACGGGATAGTAGGCAAGAACGCTCACGTCAATGTTATATACCTATCTTGTTAAGATAGTCTATATATCGTTTGGCGTGGGCTATTGTTTATTATTGTGCAAGGGCAGTCCAGAGCCTCATGATGATAATATTCGATAGTTCCCACGCTTTTCTCATTGTGTAATACTATCCAAAGGGAACAGGGTAGATAAAACGATATATAACTACGAATCAGACATTAAGAAACAACTTTTGCTACTATCTTTCAAGTAGCCAACTCAATTTTTGAGCAACTTATACTACAAATTAATTTATTAATCAAAAAAAAGAAATAATGGCATATACTGTAAGAGATTTATCAAATGCTCAAAGGTTTGAGTATAAAGGATATGAAGTTTTTATGTATTGTGTTGAGGATAGTTTTTGGAGTGGAGAAAGAACTTATAAAGTTGATATAAGTATTAGTAACCATGTTTATTATAGAATAGCAGAAGATATACAGATAGCTCGTTATCAACAGCAGAGACAAAGTTATTTTCCAATGACTTATAATAATGGTACAATGGAACTTATGACATAATGAAGAAACTAAAAGAACGCATATTGTTTAGTTCCTCTTTTAATGTTATTGTAAAACGTAAATTTACTATACTGAAAGATAATGAGCCTTATGTTAGAGATGCAATGGGACAAATAAAATCTATCATTGATAGTAAGTTTGGTAATGTGAATGATAAATTTAAAAATATTCAAAATATTATTTGACATGACAAGGATTGGTTGGATTATTGTAGGAATACTTGTTTATTTCCTGTTGGGTTGGATTTTAAAGGATATAGTTTTTTCTATTATCACAATCGAAGGTGATACTACAATGGGAGATATTTTGAAGTATGAGCAAATTGTTTACTCTGCCTTAACAGCTATTTATATCATTATAATGAATATTGTGCAAGGAGATGATAATGGAGACTCATCATCTCCTATTATGTTAGTTATTGCTACCTATTTAGGAGCAAGGTTTCTCCCTCTTTCAATGGGAAGCGTTATATTGTACAGTGTATTAAACATTGTGGCTATAATTTGGGGAGCTTGCGAGTTGAAAAAAGGCTAAATAAAAAGAAGGCTAATGGAAGAGTTTTTAATGATAATATTAGCAGGAGCAGTAGGTGGTTTTATCTTTTCACTCATAGTTAAATCTGAAAACAAAAGAAAACATAACTGATAAAATAAAGATTTATGGGAGCAGTAATAGGAATTATAATTTATGCGATAATAGCATATATTACCTGTCCACGTAAAGAAAATGGGAGTTTTGAGGAAGGAGCAATAGCATTGTATATCATCGTTCCTGTTGTGGTTTTGGCGATTTATTTTATATGTAATAATTGATTATTTTATAGAGAATAGTATTATTCATGAAGAATATATATGCGATTTACATATTACTATTAATGCTATTACTATCTTGTACTAGTAAAAAGGATAGTAATATACAGGCTACTATTGACAGTTTATTTATATATGACAATCATCCTACTTTGGAAATATCAGAAGCTAAATATTTGCAATGGGTAGATTCGGTATTAGGAGTAAAAGGTGTGAAACTGATTGATTATAGAAATGGGATATACCAATATGATGATACAAGGTTTTATTGGAATAGAACTTTTGATTATTTCTTAGTATATCCCTCTAGCTTTACACATGGAGAAGAATCAGATTTAGGCAATGGAAATCATTTCGTAAATGAAGATAGTACAATCTGTTTGAATGTGTATGCTACTTACTTCGATGTTTTTAAAGATGATTATTCGCTTCATGAATGGTTTGATATAATGATTGATACAGAAGTAGAACAAGGCAATAGAATTGTCAAGAAAGATATTACAGACCATAGTTATACTATTGAAGGTAATACTAAGGGTGGTAGATATTTTTATAGTAAAGCTACTCATAAAAAAGCTTATGAACGTGAGATTATTGTAACAGTGAAATTGAAGTATACAGATTCAAGAAGAAAAGAGGTAGAGAAACTTTTACCAAATATATTCAAATATGTCTCAACAAATGAGTTATAAAAAACAATGGTGCTACGAATTGAAGATATATCTTTCATTGGTGTATATGTAAATGATAGCTTTAGAGACTTTAAAGATATAAATGATTATGCCAATTATCATGTATCATTACTAAACAAATAAAAAGATATCAAGCTTTTAGTTGGTGGAGATTTTATTGAATAGAGTAGTTAAAGGTGGATATGCTACTGACCCTAATTATAAGAGAGCATTATCTAATGTATATAATCAGATAGCTAAAGCCCAAGAAGGAATGAAGATTCCTAAATTAAAGGTGCAGGAGAGTTAAGAGCTAGAATATTAAGACAGTTCAATAGAGAAAAAGCTGCCAACAGAAATGAAGAACAATTAATTGGTTTCGATTGGAGTAGATATAAATCTAATAAACCTAAGCCAGAAACTACACCTACTCAAAGTGAGCAGTTAGAGAATGGCGGTGTTATTAAAGCACAAGACGGAATAGTAACTCAAGCTATTAATAAAGTTAAGAGTTTTCTTCCTAAAGAAGAACCTAAAGAGCCTATTAATGTTGTAGATGTTGCTAAAGAATATGCTCCTAGTGCTGCAACTTCATTCTTATCTGGAAGTGTTAATCCTTTTATCAATAAGCTATTAGAAGGAAAGAAGCCTTCTCTAGATTATTCCCATAAATTTGGAAGTACAGGGAATAAGTTTGAAGAGTTTGCAAGTGTAATGACTCCTATCTTTAAAGAAGCATTAGAAGAAAATGGATTACCCATTACTAATCTTAATAACTTAGTAAGGCAAGCGGCATTAGAAAGTAATTATGGATTAGACCTAGAGGTGAAAGAGGGTTTAACTTAAGTGGAATTAAGCATCCAGGCGATTCAATAGCTCCTAAATATAAGAAGAGCAGATACAAAGACGGATTTGATTATATAGACTTTGATGATTTAAAGTCTTATGCTAATTATAAAGTAAAAGTATTGAATGATAGATATAAAGCTTTAGATGCTAAAGATACTAATGACTTTATAGATAGATTGCATGGAAATAATTCTGGAAAGTATAATTATAGTGCAGATAAAGATTCTTACAGAAGAAATTTGAATGGGACTTTATCTCTTAATAAGTACTTAAAAAGAGGTGGGATATTGAAGTATCAGAACCTTCTAGTGGGATTCAGAGGAGAGATGCTATCAAAGATTATAGACCTCAAATTCAAGAGCCTATAGAGCAACAATATACTCCAACTTATTCTGAAATAAGTCAAGATAATAGAAGTGAATGGGAGAAAGAAGTATCTAGGCAAATCAAAGCTGATAAAGCTAAGAATGATAAACTTTATGGTAATCAGCATACTTGGAACTGGTCTGCACCATTTACCAATACTAGAATTACTAAAGATAATGCTAGTACCATGTTTGACTTTAATAAGTCAGCAGCAATGAGTACCTTTGCAACTGGAATAGGTGTTGCTAATCCTGTTGCTACTGCAACATCTATGGCAGGTTCACTAGTTGGAGCTGGCATCGGTAATAAAATAGCAGGGAATAAAGGAGCTTTGATAGGTGGCTTTGTTGGTGGAATGGTTAATCCCAATATTAGATTTGGAAAGAGCAGCTCTACAAGACATCAAAAATATGGTATCTCAACGACATCAATATACATAGTAAGATGAATTTCGATAATTATAATCAGATTATGAATAGGATAAAAGAAGAAGAGAACTTATATCGACTCTACTTACAAAATAAGACTGTGGCTGATAGAATTAATAAAGTAGCTCCGTCTTACAGAGACGCAGTAGATGAATTTATTAAGAGCGGAATAAAGACTAAATTAGGTCAGCCTGACAAAAATTTTAATGCAGTTAATAAAGTTGCAGATGATGTTGAGCCGTCTTTAGGTGGAGTTCCATTTAAGCACCAGGAGAATGTTTATAACTTAAAACCTGGAGAAACAATAATAGATTTAGAGCCTGTTGCTCACGAAAATAGTCATGGTATAGATAGAGCCATGAGTTCTCTTATGAGTACTGATTATTTAAAAACACTATTAAATCCGAATGATAAACTTCCGTTTCATAAGTGGATTCAGAGAGTAACAGACAATAAGTCGATAGTTGACTATGTAAAGCAAATTAGAGGATTAGATATGAATAATCCCGCTGATTATCCACAGATAGAAAAGCAAATTTATAATTATTTCTCTAAGCCTACAGAAATTAAGGCTTATTTTAGTAGGATTCCATTTGAGAAATATAAGAAGTCTGTAGATAGAAGCTTTGACGGAAAAATAATTAACAATCCTGTATCAGAGGATATATTTCAAATTACTGATGCCGATATACTAAATGATGTCAGATTACAGCTTATAGCTTCTATCTATGGACGAAATAAGGCGGCGTCTTATGAAGCATTGAAGAGCAATCTTACTAATAAAATATGGGGAATATCTGCGTTAGGTATTCCTACAATTAATACTTTGATTAATGGCTATGAATGAAACAAATGAATGGATTAGAGTGCAAAAGCATCCTATATTAAAATGTGGGGCAATAACTATAGAGAATAAGCAGGTTAATGTTATGGCACTGTTTAGGAACGGGAACGGTACTATAATGGTGTGTTACGATAAGGAAAGCGAATATGCTTTTAGAAGAGAGAATGATAGGTCTGATTGGAAGCCTATTAAGTATATTCCGAGAGAAATATTGAATGAATTAGGTGGAGGACCAATAATAGATGACTTTCCAAGAATATAAGAAATGAATAAATATGAACAAATGGATATATATAACATCAAAGCATCCCTATGATGCAGCTTGCTCACTTGGGATAAATAAAGAAGTCTCGTTTATATTAACTGTCCACATTTAAATTGGGACATGATAGAAGAGTACAAGTATTTAGCAGATAATCCAGATAATGCGGAGTTAGATGCAATAATAGTTAATGAGGTTGGGGTTATTGCTAATAGGAAGGTTTTAGAACATAATTTAAAAGAGCTTACAAAGATATTAAACAATTAAGCGTGGTAACTAATTTTAACACATATCATTTGGTTAACTTATTAAAAATTAGTAACTTTGTAGAAATAAAAGTAGTCCAGTTCCCGCTAGAACCGTGAATAACTAATTAATCTCGTGGACTATTAATTATCTCATAATGTTTGCGAGGGGCTATGTTTATGATTATCTATGCAAAGATATGATTATTTTCTAAGATTAATAAAAAGATGGTATTGCAGTACCACCTTTACTGTTACATCTACTTGATTGAAATAATCTTGTAACTAAAAACCAACTAAATTTACCTACGAGGTAATCTTCTTCGATGTTCTCTCACGAACTCGACTTTGCCAAATCTTGTACGTTTGTATGCGTGTACAAGAACAGGCTTCTTCAAAATTGTTTGTAACGTATATTCCATTACTTTCCATTTAGAAGTTAATAACTAATTAATCTAGTAGATACTTGTTCAGTTATTACTTGATAGGAAGGTGGAGATATACGTTACAAATATATAAAAAGATAATTATAAATTAATAATTAAACAAATGAATTATGGAAAATGAAAAGGTTAAAACTTTGAACGATTTAGATTCTTACAAGTGGTTTATTTTCTATTTTGATGAAAACTCTATAAACTTGCAATTTGATTGCAATAAAATAGAGGAATCATTAAAGGCACAAAGAGACAAGATAAAACAATTCTGTATTGATACATTAACGGGAATAGAGCATTATGCTGATGGATTCTTATTTGACACTAATGCTCATATATTCTCTACTCCTAAAACTAGAGGACTGTTGTTCTCATATGAAGAATATCCCATTCTTGATACTGATACTACTAAAGTAGTTGACGGAAAGTATCCCTTAGACTATGCTACTGAAATAATAGAATCTAATTTGGATGATATCATTGACTATATAGTACAATCGGGAACAGAAACATACAATGATAGAACCAGTAGAGGATTTAGGAATAGGTGGAGTCCTTATAATGAGGAGGAACGTAAACAAGTAATTAAACTGTTTAACTCTGGAACTTGGTATGATACACTTGGGTCCTTAAAGCATTTATATTATGAAAGAACCCCCAAAGGCTTAAGAATGTGTAACCTGACTGGCGAACCCTTACAAGCCAATGTTCTAGAACATATAGAAGATATTATTTTGAACATAAAAGACCATTATGAAACATTTGCCGTTGTTCCTAGAGGTAAATCTAAATTACAAGTTTATATGACAATTAGCAATGGAACAAATGGGGCTGAAGGATGTATTATTAATTCTATGGAAGATGTTCTAAATGTGCTTAAAAACTTAAGGAAATATAAAGGAGTAAATTGGTCACAGCTACTAGAAGTTGGGATAGATAATGCAGATGATTTATATTGGTGGTACGTGACATTCTCTATAGACACTACGGCTGTGTAATAAATTAATATAAATATGAGCAAATGGAATGACTGGGCAATTACTACTAAATTCCCACCTATAAAGCCAGGTTACGGTATGAATTGTAGAACGGATTATAAAATAGATGTAGTATTTAAAGTACGTACAGGTAAGGGATATTGGAGAGGAAGTAAGTATCTTTATGTATGCAATAATAACACTATTTACTTGTTAGGTTCAGATGCAGGAATACATCACGTAACAGAAGAGTTACCTAGTAACCTTGAAGCTAAAGTCCGTGAGTATAAACCTTAAATGAATTAATATGAATTAATATGAATTGTAAATTAAAACGTAAAGACTTAGTACTTATTAAATGGAATAGCAAGTACATGACTGATAGAGAAGGATGCAGTCTATCAGAAGATGTTAAATATTTAAATAGAGATATAGAAACAAGTACAGTAGGTTACTTCATAGAAGAAGATGATAAAGCTATTGTACTTGCTTCAAGTATTTATGGTATTAATATACCTGATTCATTATGCAAGGATTGTATGGTAATTCCTAAAGCCTATATAAGTGAGACTATCGTTCTAGACGCTCAATTCGGTCCTCTAAATCACTAATAGTACTTTCTAAATCCTCAATCTTCTCTTGAAGTTCTTTAAGTTTAGAATCTGAGTTAGGATATACACTTATAATATAATCATCAATAACACAACTTATAACGTTGTATTCTACACCGTCTATGGTGTCTTGGCTGATGCAAAAATTAGTGTTTTTACATTTAGGACATTTAATGTGCATAATCTTAGATTTTAAAATTAATAATATGCAAATATATAAATAAATTATGAATAAATGAGATTCATAACTTTCGTAAGACAAATGTTTACTTCACATTCTGGAATCTCGTCTAAAAGAGTGTGTGGAGTAATAGGGTGGTTTGTTGCAGTTGCAGTACTTATATATTGTACTATAATGTGTATACAAGCACCATTAATGATAGATACATTTTTAATATGTGTTATGGCTTTATTAGGAATAGATTCAGTAACAGGTATTTGGAAAAAATTTAGTAACAATGAAGGAAACAATAAAAAGAATAATAAACAAGCTGAAGAATAAAGATAAATTACTGCATTTTATTGTAAACTTAATAGTAGTACTTTCAATAGGATGGATTAATCTACCTTTAGCTATTGGATTGGCTGTAGGTTTATCAGTAGGTAAAGAGTATTCGAAAACTCTTTCAATTATAAAAACAGCATTTGAAGAAATTTCATTTGCTGTTTTTTTATTATCATTGCAAACAAAAACACTATGAAGCCAGTAGATAAGTTCTCAATCCAGTATAGCGAGTTGCTAGAGTATATATATCCAGTGACACAAGAATATTTCCCTGATTTTGATTATGATGAAGAAACAGGACAGGCATATATGTTGCCGTCACAAACGCCAGATACTTTTAAAGGAAGATACAACAGAGGAATATTGAAAGGTAAATTTTCCATTGATGCTTACATGCAGAATCGTGAATTGCAGGATTTACTTACTACATTAGATTTAGATGCTGAAAAGTTTTGGTATCTATTGCTTTTCTGCTATGATTGCAGTTGGGGTAAATGTATGGAGGGTATAGAAATAAAAGAATCCCCTAAAGAACAGATAGAAAAACTTGTTAATGCTATCAGTGAGGACTATAAAAGAGATACTCCGTTTGGTGCAGTCTTTAAAAGCCCAATTTGTATTACCTTGAAATAGGTAGGAAGAATATCGTGATAGATAATAAGACGGCTATTGCTAGTATAGCAAAGTTTTGTGCAGACGGATTGGAAACAGTAAATTCAGACCAAATGAATACTGGTAGCGTTGATTTGAGTGATCCACATACTGAATCATTCTCCGTATTCGCTTATTATTTCTCACAAATGATTATCACTGCCTTGAATTATCAAGAACAGGTAAAAGAAAAGAGAAAGAAGGGAGCTAATATGTCTGACAAGGAAAAGACGCTGATTTCTCATCTACTATACTTCACTGGTATCGTGAGCAACGAAAGTGTGTTGGTTGATTATGACTACTTGAAGTCCCTGTTGAAGCAATATAAAGATAAGGACATAAGGAGTTTGAATGCATTTTATTATTGATTGAGACTTATTTTATTGTTTATTTCTGCTTCCTTATTCTCTAAATACTTCATTCTACAGCTTGTGAAGTAGGGGAATAAGAAAGCTGTGTTTTTTATTCCCGTTAGCTTCTAAAGAAAAGGGCAATCTTTGTGGTATAAAATAATCGGTGAGCCAGATACCAAAATAAGTCCGCAGGGCAGCGGCAAGATTGACATGAAAAAAAATGAAGTAACAACATTAACCTCGTTAGTAAATGAAGGCAAAAAGATTGCACGTTTAAGCGGTAATCGTGATTTGAATGAAAAGATTGTGAAGGCTAAAATGGAAACACTTGAAGAGTGCGGACAGTTAATTCCTGCCATAGTGGTAGATGCTACTGATGTTATAAATCAAGGGCTGGAAGTTGTTGATTTTACTACAGGTGATATTATAAGAGAAGAAGAAGCTGTGGATTATTTGGTGTTGGTGGAAGGTAATCATCGCTATGAAGCGCACCTTAGACTTATGGCGAGTAATGAAGAACGGGATGAGCAAAAACGTTATAAGAGAGAATTTAAGTTATTGTATGCTTTGAATACGGAACTACCAATAGCTAAAATGTTATCAGAAATCAATATTGCTACTAATCCGTGGAAGGGCAGCGACTATGTGAAAGGAGCAAAAATAAACAATCAGCAAAAAAAACTACCTTTGTTGGATGCTATGAATAATTTAGTAAATAAAGGTTATTCTTTAACTTCAGCATCGAAGTGGCTGACCTTCACCTCAAGGATTAATAAAAAAGTTATGGATTGTGCCATAGACGGTAACATTGTTGACGAGTTGAATAATACCAGTGGCTTGGAAAGGGGGATAAGACTTTTACAAGCGGCAGAAGGTGTTTTTAAAGAAACGACAATACAGGCACGAACAGTAATCGACTGGATAATATCCAAGTATGAAAAAACCAGTGATAATCTCAAACCTGAATTTACAGACAAAATGGAACGTTTTTTGAAAAATATTAGTAAAGAAGATGTGATTATATTGAACAAGCCAAGGGAACTAGAGGAGGTGATACGAAAGAAAATATTATAAATAATTAAATTGAGTGGATTATGGGAAGAATTTGAAAAATAATCCGTAGAGACAAGAAGCCAGTAGGTGCTTCCTGCTGGCTTTCCAACAAGAATAATAACTAATAAAGATATATCATGATTAAGGAGAGTAAAGGCAATATGTATGAATTTGTGACACACACATGGAATCCTATTAAGGGTAAATGTTCTCATGGCTGTACCTATTGCTATATGAAAAAAATGTGTTCTCGTTTGAATACCCCCAGATTGGATGCGGCAGAATTGACCTGCTATCTTGAGTGCTCGAATTTTATTTTTGTAGGAAGTAGTATTGATATGTGGGCAGAAGATATACCCAGCCATTGGATTAAAATGGTTTTGGACTATTGTGATAGGTCTGCCAATAAATATTTGTTTCAAAGCAAAAATCCTTCCAGAATATTAGATTTTATAACTCATCCTGTCTTTCATCATTCAGTGGTTTGTACGACCATAGAAACCAATAGGTTTTATCCAGAAATAATGCGTAACTCACCAGAGATAGAAGAAAGGGTAAGAGCAATGGAGAAAATCGTGGATTTGGGCATAGATACCTATGTTACGGCAGAACCTTTGATGCAGTTTGATTTGGATAAAATGATAGAGTACATAAAACGATGTAAACCTCTACAAGTAAATATAGGGCGAAATACGAACAGAAAGGTACAGTTACCAGAGCAACAGCAAACGAAGCGAAAGTACTTGTAATGGAACTGGAAAAGTTCACAACGGTGGAGATAAAGAAAAATGCAGGAATATGGTTTAAGTGAGAACCATAATCAGGGAAGAAAAACCAACTATCAGAAATGGTAGCTGGTTTCTCGTTTTTTTTGGGGGGGGTATTCCGAGAATGATTCGGTATGAGAATGAGAAATATTGTTTTTCGAGATGATTTTCTCGGGCAAATTCTTATCTTTGTTGTGTTCAAATAACGCTGAAAAGTACATAAATGAATAACACTTCTTCGTAAGTGACTGATAATGAAATATGGAAGGAAAATTAGTTTTTTTCCCGGTTATTCGGCAAGAAGTAAATAACATTTTGTATTTTTGGGCATCAATTAATAAAATTAGATATTATGATAACGACACAGGACAAAAGAGTTGCTTGCCAAAGAAAGGCATCACGGAAGAGCAAAATT
>ENA-OQIG01000494-OQIG01000494.1-human-gut-metagenome-genome-assembly--contig:-NODE-494-length-22633-cov-4.354839_pt1 | contig 22633 bp, 24 predicted proteins | sample MGYA00242576_ERZ504741 | MGnify/ENA primary metagenome ERZ504741 (study PRJEB26092, sample SAMD00036436) | human gut metagenome | host: Homo sapiens | study: EMG produced TPA metagenomics assembly of... | reverse complement strand
TTTACATATGATAGTAAGTCAGTCTGATGTATATGCAGAGTTTTTATTACTTAAGAAAAAATTCACATCTAAAAATGTATTATGTAACAAAATTTCCATAAAAGAAATAAAAGCTATATAGATAGTCTATCTAAATGCGTAAAACAATGGTTTTATATATTTAACATTCAATATTCTAGTTATTCAAGTAGAATAAAAGAGCATATTCAGAAATTAGAACGAGTTGGATGGGGAGCATTTCCTCCAATGATAATGGCGGTATTCACTAAAGAAAGTAACGAAGATTTAATTTGGGATTTCCTAGATGCTTGTGAAAGATTTAATTTTTTGGTTTTTGCAATATCACATCGAGCATCAAACACGCAAAATAGTAACTTATATAGGAAAGCACGAGAATATTATGTTGGAGATTTAGACATTGAAACTTTAACTCATGAAATTGATTTTATAACAGATGGTGAGGATGAAGAATACTATCGTGGATGGTTTGATTTAGAAAGATTTAAAAATCATATAAAAGAGCTATTTTCAAAAAATGACAGAGATGGCTTCTATTCATGGAGTGGACTAAGATATTTTCTTTATGAATACGAATTACACCTCCAAGATAATGCTAATTCCAAAGTAACCTGGGAAGATTTCAACAAGAGAAAGAAAGAGGATACCATTGAACATATATATCCTCAATCAGCAAACGATATTTACTGGAAAAAGCGTTTTGGACATCTTAAGCCGACAGAAAGACGATTGTATCTTAATTCTTTAGGAAATCTATTGCTCTTGAGTCGTTCAAAGAATTCTAAGTTACAGAATTATGATTTTGATAAAAAGAAATGCCTTAAAAGTAAAGAAGGGAAAGATATAGGATATTATAATGGTTCGTATAGTGAAATAGAAGTTGCGAAAGAGTCTGAATGGACAACAGAAAGAATAAAAGAAAGAGGATTATCAATGTTACAGTTTATGGAGGAACGTTGGAAGTTCAAATTCAAAGATTGGGAGATAGAGAAAGAGGAAATACTATTCCCGACTAAATAATAGATTATATGCAGATGAAAATATAAAAAATACTCTTTTCATCTGCATTTTTATTCATAATAATGATTTGAGTGTTGATGGAAATATTGTACATGAAGACGAACGGGAACAATTTGGGAACAAGTTGTAAAAAAAGAAAAGAGCTAAACATTTGGTTTGCAAATACTTAGCTCCTTTTCTTGTACCCTTAACCGTTCTGTTCTCGAACCAATTCCTACATGATTTGGACTTAATTTGGGAACTACGGGAATGGATACCAATATAAAAGCCTACCTTTTATATTTAGATTACATCATTTCAAATTAACTATTTCTCAGCCACAAAGATAAAATATTTAATGATACAAAGCAAGTATGGTAAATAACATATTAGTTTGTAAGTGAATTAAGGTTTATCTCTTATGTGGTTAATAGACAAGACATAGCACCGTAACTCGGCTCTTAAAATACCTTATTTTAGCAGGTATGGTTAATAAGAACAAACGACTCTGTATCTAAATTTTTCTGGTCCAGATATTTTTTCTGTGAAATCAACCTACTATTCTTTACATTCTTACTTCATTTTACTATTTATCTAGTATAAAATCAATTAATATGGATAGTATAGGAAAAAGAATGTATCGTAATCTTGGAGACGATACCAAAGCGAAAATTAGTCAATCATTAAGAGGTAGAAGCAAGTCAGCTTCGCATATCCAAGCAATATCACAAGGCATGACTAATTACTGGAAGACTATACCAGTCAAAACAGATGATAACCCAAGTGATAAAACAAAAAAAGAGGGGCAATAACCCCTCTCTTTTCATAACCCTTTGATTACTTCATTATCAAAGGGGGAAATTGTAGCCTACAGAGTACATTTCCCACAAGAATAAAAGAATAACTTTAATTTTTTAATGAAATCGCAATATGAAAAGAAACGATTAATCACTTTTGATAGAATTAAAATCAAATCCAACTATAAATATCTTCTCAACACTAAAGTGAAGTTCAATGAAATGTTTCATTCACGTAGTGGGGAGAAAATAGGTATATTTTATAGCTCAAAAGATGATATAAATATACCTTATAACCTCTATATAGCTGTCAGCTATATAAAACAAACCTTAACTCTTGAATTTTCCAGTAAGATTTTGAAAGAAAAATATCCAGACTTAATTTCAAGAGATACTATCAAAGAATGTCTAACCAATATAAACCAACTACATATTTGTGATATTGATGTAGATAGTATCTTATCCAATGGAGCAATTACATCAGTAGATGTAACTTATGATGCAAACCTTATTCTAAGTGATAATCTTCTGAACATTCTTAATTCACAAGTAACCAACTATAGACGCTTCAAGTGGGCACATTACGATAAAGAGGGCATCACTTTTACTAAAGATGTGAAATCCAAAGACTGTACGGAAACAATCACCTTGTATAATAAGGAAAAAGAAATATGTACCAGCCACAATAAAGACTTTTTAAATAGCCTATCACAACCACAATCAGTAATAGACTATTTCAAAGGGAAAACCAGATTTGAAATCACATTAAACACAGTTAAAAAGATAATGAACTATTTGAATTTGACCGATACCAAAATATTCAGTGTATTAAATTCCGATACAAACCCTATCCTTACTCAATTTGACAAGGTTTTCGGTAATTCTACAGCCAATATGCCAAACACAACATTTGATGATTACGAAAATTGGGCAATGAAAATTATTCTCGAAAGGTACAATGGTGATTTAAAACTACTGGAGCAAGATATTAGAAGCAAGTTCAACTCACGTAGTGGTGCTAGTAAGCGAATGAAAAAGTTTGAAACGGTTTATCATGCAATGACATCAGCCTCAACCAGTGAAAACCCTATTGAAAAGATACGTAATCTGTTGCTTTGATGAGGCTTGTGTATCAAAACAAAAAGTGTATCAAAATAATCTATATAAGACCCTTTGATACACTTCTTTTTTGTGTCACTCTAATCTAAAAGATTATTGTGATTAATTCTTATGATAAAGAACTCTACCTTTTATCGTATATTCACCACCATTTTTTGTAAACTTAAAATCATCATAACGAAGCGTTATACTTTCAGAGGTAACATTATCCACAACGACTTTTCCACCTACCGTAGTATAAGTATAGCTAGAGCCTAAATCTGTATTTTTTACAAATTCTTTAACTTTAGCATTAAGTTCCATTCCGTTGGTTAGCTTATCTACACTAGCAGCATCATTACTTGCAATCGTAAAGTAACTTATATCCATAAGACTTTCTGGATTACTAAAGCCTGCCTCAAAACTAATAGACTGGCTATAAGAGTTGTACGACACAGATGCAGATTCATCATTAAGATACTCTTTACCATTGATAATAATGGTATTTTCAACTTTTCCATTGTCATTGTCATCGTCACTGGAACAAGACATAAACACACTAGTAGTTAAAAGAACTACAAACAAAATAAATACATTCTTTTTCATCTTATAAGAGTTTAATTAATTAAGAATTTATCAGTTATCATATATGATAACCAGTCTGCAAAGATAAGCCCTTTCCTTTGTTATCACAAATGATAACTATAGAAAAAATGAATGAACAGCAACTTTTTATTAAAATAGGAGATAAAATAAAGGAAATAAGGCTTGAAAAAGGAATAAGCCAACAAGACTTGGCAGCTAAATGCAACTTTGAGAAAGCTAATATGTCACGGATTGAAGCAGGGCGCACCAATCTAACAATAAAAAACGCATATAAAATAAGTCTTGCTTTAGGAGTTAGACTAAAAGACCTATTGGATGTAGAATAGCTATTTTACTTTTTAGGCATCGTTATCAAAAAACCTTTTCTTATAGTACACAGAGAGTTCTGGTACGGCTTTTCTTCTTTCAATCCATAATTTCTTAATGTCCCCAATGCGATACCCAAGTCTTTAGGACTGAATTTCGTATAAATTGCAGAGAGTGAGCCAAAATAGTAATGCTGTCCGTTATATTCAACGTGAACAACTGTTCTTTCTTGTTTATTATCCATATTGTGCATATTTTACTCCAACAAAGAAATGATAAATATTTAATATTTACCATATCTCTAGCCTTATTTAACACCAGAAATGATTTATATTAAATATACATCACTATCTTTGCATCATAAACAAGTAACACCATGAAAAAAGTAGTAATATTTGCAAGAGTATCGAGCACCAACGGAACACAAGACTATGAACGTCAAATAAATGATTTGCAGACATTAGCCTCAGCAAACAACTGGACTGTTGAGGCTGTATTTGCAGAAAAGGTATCTGGAGCGAAAAAGAATACTGAACGCATAGAATTAATGAATATGATAAACTATATCAATTCACACAACATACATAAGGTACTAGTAACCGAATTGTCCAGACTTGGACGTGATACTTTACAAGTTTTGCAAGCTATAGAGATACTCAATCAAAACAAAGTATCAGTATTCATTCAAAATTATAATATTGAAACGCTTACTCCAGAGGGAGAAATCAATCCTATGAGCCAGTTTCTTATTACTATACTTGCCGAAGTAGCACGAATGGAACGCAAGACTATTAGAGAACGTGTTGCAAGTGGTTACCAGAATTTCCGTAGCAATGGTGGTAAGGTAGGGCGAAAAGTTGGATATACGAAAAGCGATGAGGTTATGAGGGAAGAGTATGCAGAAGAATTAAGATTACTGAAAAGAGGGTACTCACTGCGAAATACCTCAAAACTGACGGGAACAAGTATCAACACCCTGCGAAAATTAACCCAATTAACATAATTTAATTATCAAAAGTGGTAATCGTATCTATAGGTCGTATATTTGCAATGTTGGTACATCAATTCACTTAAAGAAAATATCTTTTACTTCAAACAATGATATATGGGGCAAGAAACACATTCATGCCTAAGCACTTACTTGCCTTGTGGATTGATTGAATGTGTAAGAATAAGTTGCATCATACATTGCAACACAATAATACCAGTATCTAATGATACCATTGGAACAATGCGCAGCGATACTCAATAAAGGTAAAAAGAAATACGATAATGAGAATGTAAAAATAATTAGACAGTATCTATACCTATTAGCAGAATTGCAGATAGAGAATGAAAAAATAGAATTAACTAAAAAACAAGAATTATGAATGTAATAATATATTGCAGAGTAAGTTCAGACGAACAAACATTAGGAGCCAGCTTAGACGTACAAGAAGAACGCCTACGGAAATATTGTAACCAAATGGGATATAACATCATTAACAATATCCCATACAGAGAGGATGAGAGTGCTAAAACATTTGAAAAACGCCCTGTCATACAAGGAATAATGAGCTACATACGTAAGAACAAAGGCAAAGTGAATAAGTTGCTATTCTTGCGGTGGGATAGATATTCACGAGACATTATCAGTGCCAGTGAGAACCTAAAAGAATTACTTAAATTGGGAGTTGAACCAAATGCAATCGAAGCACCTTTAGACTTCAATTCAGACACTTGGCCCCTATTATTGGGAGTACACATAGGCTCGGCACAATGCGACAACATCAAGAGGTCAAAAGCCACAATGGACGGTATTCATGGAACATTGGCAAAAGGAAAATGTGCTAATAAAGCACCAAGAGGATATAAGAATGTACGTATTAGCAAACATGAAACCCATGTAGAAATAGATACCAATACAGCACCATTTATACAAGCCATGTTTAAAGAAGTGGCTAAAGGTATTGAAACACCTTGCTATATCCGTAGGAAGTTTGCTAGAAAAGGATATAATATACCCGAAAGTTCATTTCTTGAAATGCTACGTAACAAATTTTATATCGGTAAAATTCGTGTGCCAGCCTACAAAGGAGAACCCGAATATTATGTAAACGGTGAACATGAAGCAATTATAGACGAAGAAACATTCTATAAAGTTCAAGAGATTTTGGACGGTAAAAGAAAGAAAACACCCAAACTATCCAAAGCCATAAATCCCGATTTGTATTTGCGGAAGTTTTTAATCTGTCCCGTATGTGGTTGTGCCCTAACTGGTGCGACAAGTTCGGGCAATGGCGGCAAATACACCTACTACTTTTGTTGTAACAATCAAAAACATATAAGAATGAGAGCAGAGAACGTAAACGAAGAGTTCGCTCGATACACAGCCCAATTAAAGCCCAATAAAACGGTATTGAACTTGTATAACGAAATTCTAAAGGATTTGCAAAACGAACGCAAAGGAGAAAGTAAGAAAGAAGTAGTAGCACTACAAAATGAACTTTCTACTGTCCAAAAACGCATCAACAGCATTGAAGATAAATATCTGGACGGAGATTTAACCAAAGAAGAATATAACAGAATGTTGGAGAGATACACCAAAGAAGCCTCAACCATACAACAACAAGTTGAAATGCGTGAGAACCCTAACCGTAGTAATATCGAACCAAAACTAAACTACTCTATCAATCTGATAAACAATATAGATAGCTATATAAGAAATGCGTCTGTAGGGGTGAAGATTAAGCTAATAAGTTCGATGTTTCCCGAAAAAATCGAATTTGACGGAAAAACATATCGAACCAATTCTTATAACAAAGTGCTTGATTTAATTTATCAGCAAACCAACGAGTTACGAGGAGTAGAAAAGAAAAGCGGAGAGAGTTTTTCAACTTTCTCCGCCTCAGTACCCAGACCGGGGTCGAACCGGGATGGAAGTGAATCCACTGGTGTTTGAGACCAGCGCGTCTACCGATTCCGCCATCTGGCATTGGTTTCAAATGCGGTGCAAAGATACGGCTTTTTTTTTGAACTTGCAAGAGTTTTATAAAAAAAAGGAGAAAAAAAGAATAAAAGATCGCATAAACACTTCTATTTTCAGAGAATAAACCGTATTTTAGCAGAAACATTTAAAACAGTCAATATCATGACAAGCAAAGATAATTATTGTGTCATTATGGGCGGAGGTATCGGCAGTCGTTTCTGGCCGTTTAGCCGCAAGACAATGCCTAAACAGTTTCTGGATTTCTTTGGAACAGGTCGTTCACTGTTGCAACAGACTTTCGACCGATTCAACAAAATTATCCTACGGAGAACATACTTATCGTAACCAATGCGATATACGCAGACTTGGTAAAAGAGCAACTTCCGGAATTAGATCCAAAACAAATCTTGCTGGAACCGGCAAGAAGAAATACGGCTCCGTGCATTGCATGGGCATCATATCATATACGTGCTTTAAATCCAAATGCACATCGTAGTTGCCCTTCCCGTACTCATCTGATCTTAAAAGAGGGAGAATTTTTAGCCGCTATAGAGAAAGGACTGGACTTTGTATCAAAATCTGATAAACTTCTCACTTTAGGTATAAAGCCCAATCGTCCGGAAACCGGATACGGATATATCCAAATAGCAGAGCAGGAAGGAGACAACTTCTACAAAGTAAAGACATTTACTGAAAAACCGGAACTGGAACTTGCTAAGGTTTTTGTTGAAAGTGGAGAGTTCTATTGGAATTCAGGCCTTTTCATGTGGAATGTCAATACAATCATTAAAGCAGGAGAAACTCTTCTACCGGAATTAGCATCTAAGCTGGCTCCCGGAAGAGAGATTTATGGTACACCTGAAGAAAAAGACTTTATCGAAGAAAACTTCCCGGCATGCCCTAACGTTTCGATAGACTTCGGGATTATGGAAAAGGCTGATAATGTATATGTCTCTTTAGGAGACTTCGGATGGTCAGACCTTGGAACCTGGGGATCATTATATGATTTATCACCTAAAGACGAACAAAGAAATGTAACTCTAAAATGCGACTCATTGATTTACAACAGCAATGACAATATCGTTGTATTACCCAAAGGTAAACTTGCAGTGATAGAAGGTCTGGAAGGTTTTTTGGTTGCCGAATCAGATAATGTATTACTGATCTGCAAAAAGGACGAAGAACATGCCATACGCAAGTATGTGAATGACGCACAAATGAAATTAGGAGAAGATTATATTTAGTACTGTACGAAGTTAATTTCCTAAGTATACGAAGTTAACTTATTACAGCTAAGAAGTTAACTTCCTATAATTACGAAGTTAACTTTATAAGTGCCACGAAGTTAATAAGAAAAAGGGGCTGAACGTTGCCGTTCAGCCCCTTTACTATTATTTAATGAAGGAAAAATTTTATTTGGCTGTTTCGTAAGCAGAACTAATAGCTTTGGCAATAGAAACAAACTCGTCGTCTGCCAGTTTCAATTTTGGATTAGAGAAAAGCATATCCGATTCTTTTTGAATAGGAATCAAATGAATATGAGCATGTGGAACCTCAAGTCCGATCACTGCTTCACCCACTTTTTTACAAGGAAAAGCTTTTTCAATAGCACGGGCTATTTTTTTGGCAAAAACGTGCATTGCAGCCAGATCTTCATCACTCAAATCAAAGATATAATCAACTTCCTGTTTAGGAACAACCAAAGTATGTCCCTTCACCAACGGATTGATATCAAGGAAAGCAAAAAACTTTTCGTTTTCAGCTACCTTATAGCATGGAATTTCACCCGCTATGATTCTACTGAATATTGTTGCCATAATCCTAATATATAAAATAGGGCAAGCCCGAATATGGACCTGCCCTCATGTTAAAACGAAATGTTTACTACTTCAAGACTGATTTTACCCTGTGGAACTTGGATCTCAGCAACATCACCTACCTTTTTGCCAAGTAATCCCTGAGCAATCGGTGTGCTAACGGAAATCTTTCCTTCTTTCAGATTTGCCTCGCTTTCTGAAACGATGGTATAAGTCATTTTCATACCATTCTTGGTATTCTTCAATTCTACTTTATTCAGAATCTGTACTGAATCTGTTTTCAGTTTCGATTCATCAATAATCTTAGCATCTGCTATAACAGCTTTGAGTTTGTTGATTTTCATTTCAAGCATACCCTGAGCTTCTTTCGCAGCATCGTATTCGGCGTTCTCCGATAAATCACCTTTATCGCGCGCCTCAGCTATAGCCGCAGAAATTTTGGGGCGTTCCACTGTTTCCAGTTCTTTAAGTTCCGCCATCAATTTCTTGTAACCTTCTTCTGACATATAAGCCATGATGTTTTCCTCCTTTTATTTTTAACGGTCATATAAAACAAAAAAGAATTCCAACATGAGTCATGCTGGAACCCTCTTTTCAATTATTTCTTCGCAAAGATAACCTTTTAAATGACATGTGTCAAGCAAAAAGCAATGCTATGTAACATATTTAAACGAAATCTTCTAATTTATAACAACTTAAAGCATAGACTTGATAGTACCTTCCAGGTCCTTCACCGTCTCCCCACGGGCCCTCAGTTCATTGTTTCGGTTGATCAGGAAGAAAGCCGGCAGATTCTGTACGCCATACAAAGCTGCATTGGTTGAGTAAATTCCATTCTCATCGCGCACGCATACCCAAGGCAGATTATCAGCTGATGTTTTCCAAAAATGCTCGTCGGCATCCAACGAAACCTGATAAATCTCCAAACCCTGACTTGCATACTTATTGTATAAATCACGCAGCATCAAGTTATGAGGAGCTGCCACCGCACTTTGATAAACAGTAAAATCAAGCAAAACCACTTTACCTTTCAAGTCAGTCAGCTTACGGATATTACCTTTCATATCTCTCAAAGCAATATCAATCACACCGGTTTCTGCAATTTTTTCTTCCGGTATCTCAATGGTCTTCTGTTGTGGAGTACGGGTATTCTTCATACCTTTTATCACTATATTATATAGATTCTTTGAACGCACCGCGTGCGGATAAGTATTGTTCAGACTGGTAGCCACTGCACCAAAACATTTAATATCATCCTTATTATTCAACGGATCAAAGATCATATAATTGTTTAATTTCTGAAATAGTGCAAAATAAGCAGAAGCAGTATTGGGTGCCGCAAAGATATAATTGATTTTCACATCATCTTTATAATTTTTCAGTAGTACGGCCAAGCTGTCTTCAAAAACATCGTTACCCAATTGATGAGCCTGTGCAGCCTTTACCAACGCATCTACATCTTTTTGCAGACGAACCTGTTTCAGAGTCAGCTCTTTAATTTTTGCAGAGTTCTCCGATCCTTCCACTGTATAAGCAGTAGAGAAATCTGTATAAGGTGCTTGAATGCTAACAGTTTCTGTTGAGTCAACCGAGAAATTAATTACTTTATCTTCAACCCGTAAACGATAAAACTCAGGAGATTCGGGACGCAATTGTTTAAAACTGAATGAACCGTCTCCTTTCAATTTTATAGAATCCAAAGGCACAATTCCTTCAAGTCCGGAAGCTTCCAGATAAAGCATTTTTCCATCTGCTCCCGAAACATCTCCCTTTACATTAAATTTAGGGTCAGAATTACAAGAACTTAAAGCAAGAGCCACAAGAGCTACTAACGTTACTTTTTTCATAATATTCGTGTTATTTTTCAAGCTGCAAATATACTTCTTTTCAAGATTAGTCAAAGCATTTTGCCGCGTTCTTCGTTCCAAAATTGAAAAAAATCAAATTCCTGCTAACTTTTTATCTCATTCTCACGATATTAGTGCAATAAATGTATATCTTTGCGGGAATTTTGAAAGAAAGATATTAGATAAAACAATTTTTATGATTAACCCAATTGTTAAGACGATCGAGTTGGGAGATGGCAGAACCATCACACTCGAAACGGGAAAGCTGGCAAAACAGGCAGATGGTTCTGTGATGCTTCGCATGGGAAACACCATGTTGTTAGCTACTGTTTGTGCCGCTAAAGATGCAGTTCCCGGAACAGATTTCATGCCGCTTCAGGTAGAGTATAAAGAAAAATTCGCAGCATTCGGCCGCTTTCCTGGTGGTTTTACAAAAAGAGAAGGAAGAGCATCTGATTATGAGATCCTTACTTGCCGTTTAGTAGACCGTGCTCTCCGTCCTTTATTCCCCGATAACTATCACGCAGAAGTTACGTAAACATCATCCTTTTCTCAGCAGACGGTGTAGATATGCCTGATGCATTGGCCGGATTGGCTGCTTCCGCAGCACTGGCTGTTTCAGATATTCCTTTCAACGGACCAATTTCAGAAGTACGTGTTGCGCGTATTGATGGTAAATTCGTTATCAACCCGACTTTCGATCAGCTTGAACAAGCTGATATGGATATCATGGTTGCCGCTACTTATGAAAACATCATGATGGTAGAAGGTGAAATGAGCGAAGTGTCGGAAGCCGAACTACTGGAAGCAATGAAAGTAGCTCACGAAGCCATCAAAGTACATTGCAAAGCACAGATGGAACTGACTGAAATGGTTGGTAAGACTGTTAAACGCGAATATTGTCACGAAGAAAACGACGAAGAACTCCGTAAAGCCGTTCATGATGCCTGCTATGATAAATCATATGCTATCGCAGCTTCCGGCAACAGAAACAAACATGAACGCCAGGATGCTTTCGATGCAATCCGCGACGAATTCAAAGCACAGTTCTCGGAAGAAGAACTGGAAGAAAAAGGCGCTCTGATCGATCGTTATTATCATGACGTAGAGAAAGAAGCGATGCGCCGTTGTATTCTTGATGAAGGAAAGCGTCTGGACGGACGTAAAACAACTGAAATCCGCCCGATTTGGTGCGAAGTAGGTTACCTACCGGACCTCACGGATCGGCTATCTTTACTCGTGGTGAAACTCAATCATTGACTTCAGTGACTCTGGGTACTAAACTGGATGAGAAAATCATCGACGATGTTCTCGCTCACGGAAAAGAACGCTTCCTATTACACTATAACTTTCCTCCTTTCTCTACAGGAGAGGCTAAGGCTCAACGCGGTGTAGGACGTCGTGAAATCGGACATGGAAATCTGGCTCACAGAGCATTGAAAAGAATGATTCCGGAAGACTATCCTTATGTAGTACGTGTCGTTTCAGATATCCTTGAATCAAACGGTTCTTCATCGATGGCTACCGTATGTGCCGGAACTTTGGCCTGATGGATGCCGGTGTGAAATTAAAAAACCTGTATCGGGTATCGCTATGGGATTGATTAAAAACGCAGGTGAAGAAAAATATGCAGTGTTATCTGACATCCTTGGAGACGAAGACCACTTGGGCGATATGGACTTCAAAGTGACAGGTACTAAAGACGGTATCACAGCTACCCAGATGGATATTAAGGTAGACGGTCTGTCTTACGAAATCCTGGAACGCGCCTTAAATCAGGCAAAAGAAGGACGTATGCACATACTCGGTAAAATAGAAGAAACAATTTCCGAACCACGTACTGAGCTGAAAGATCACGCTCCTCGTATCGAAACAATGACTATTCCGAAAGAATTCATCGGTGCTGTAATCGGCCCGGGCGGAAAAATCATTCAGGGAATGCAGGAAGAAACAGGTGCAACAATCACTATCGAAGAAATCGACAACGTGGGTCGCATCGAGATCTCAGGAACTAACAAGAAATCGATTGATGACGCAATCCGCTTGATTAAAGGTATCGTTGCTGTTCCCGAAGTAGGTGAGGTATACAAAGGTAAAGTTCGCTCTATCATGCCTTACGGTGCATTTGTTGAATTCCTTCCGGGAAAAGACGGTTTACTCCATATCTCTGAGATAGACTGGAAACGTCTTGAAACTGTAGAAGAAGCCGGCATTAAAGAGGGTGACGAGATCGAAGTGAAATTGATCGATATTGACCCGAAGACAGGTAAATTCAAACTTTCAAGAAAAGTTTTATTGCCACGTCCGGAAAAGAAATAAATAACAATACTCTTTACTGACAGAGTGATAACCTGGCTATTATTAATAGTCAGGTTATTTTTTTATGGACAATCAGTATAAAAGTCATTCTTTCATTTTGATATTACGAAAAGTTTATGTTGCTTTGTCATAAGAAAATCCAATTAACCTTTAAAATCTATTCATGCCAAGCAACAACAGCCTTCACACCATGGACTTATTCAGCCAGTTCTTTCAAGAAAACCAGAAGAAGTTTCTGTCGTTTGCTTATTCATACACCCGAAATAAAGCCGCAGCCGAAGATATTCTGATGGAAGCAATGGCCAGCCTGTGGGAGAATCGCAAAAAATGGGAAAAAGATTCCAACCTGCATGCATTGCTGCTTACTATCATCAAAAACAAATCACTCAATTATCTTGAACACGAACAAGTGCGTATGAAAGCTGAAGAGGCGATCAATACACATAAGCAACGTGAACTCGATCTCCGTATCTCCACCTTGGAAGCATGCGAACCTGCGACAATTTTCGATACTGAGATACAACGCATCGTATATAAAACACTTGAACAGCTACCGGAACAAAGCCGCCACATTTTCATATTAAGCCGTTATCACAATACTCCCAATAAGAAGATAGCCGAACAACTCGGCATTTCTATCAAAAGTGTAGAATTTCATATCACCAAAACATTGAAACTGTTGCGTCTCGAACTCAAAGATTATCTTATATCCCTACTTTTTTAAAAAAAACTTCATTTTCTTTTAGGGTTGTCCCAGGGTATCCTGTTATATATACAGAAGGAGGAAATAAAGCCTCTGACAATACATAAACTAAAAACATTTTATGGAACAGGAACTGCTATACAAGTATTTTAAAGGAACCACTTCTGAAGAAGAAGAAAGGCTGATTCTGGATTGGGTGGATGCCTCCCCCGAGAATCGGAAAGCATTTCAAAAAGAACGCATGCTATATGACATAGCCTTATTCACAGACGAAAAACAGATGAACCGGAAAGATAGAAAAGCCCGGATCATCCCTATGCTGAGGTGGAGTGCACGTATTGCCGCCGTAGTCATTGTAGCCATCAGTTTCGGATTCTTGTTTAAGAACTATCAGTATGAAAAATCAGCCTGCCAACAAACCATAACAGTACCTGCCGGACAACGTGCACAAATCACACTGGCGGATGGAACCAAAGTATGGTTGAACTCCAAATCGACCTTAACCTATGCATCCAACTTCGGTCGTAAAGAAAGAAATGTAGAGCTGGATGGAGAAGCCTATTTTGAAGTAGCCAAGAATAAAAAAATACCATTCTTCGTCAATACGGAGATTAATCGGGTGAAAGTGGTAGGAACCCATTTCAATGTCTGCGCCTACAAAGGCAGCAACGAATTTGAAACCACTTTAATTGAGGGAATTGTCGACATCTATCCGATAGGAAGTGATCAGGTAATTACCCGGTTGACAAAAGACGAATTTTTCGGATCGTACAATGGAAAATATAAAAAGACCACTTTGCCTTCGTACGAATATCTGAGATGGAAAGAGGGATTATACTGTTTTGATGATGCACCCTTTAACAGCCTGCTCAACAAACTGGAAAAATATTATAATGTGAACATCAGCGTGAGAAACCTGAACATACTCAACTACCGTTGTACCGGTAAGTTTAAAGAACACGATGGCATAGAACATATCCTGAAAGTTATTCAGAAAGATCATAAGTTCACCTATAGTATCAACGAAGAGAAAGACAGCATCATCATTGAATAGAAATAAGGAAAGAGCTCAATATAAACCTTAAATTAGTACGAACCATTAAAAACCAGATACGCATGAAAAAATAGAAAAGAAAGTCCATTATTCTCAAAAAAAGAGAATCGGAAAGTACCCCCATACTTTCGATTCGAAACAGTCAAAAATCGACCTTAATCAATTTATTAACTTAACACGTTACAAAGATATGAGAAAAATTTCTTTGCCGAGGCATTTATGCCCAAAAAATTTTGTTTCAAAACAAATATTGTTAGCCATGAAGATCACTTTATTCCTTCTCTTTTTCGTAGCATTCCAAGCTACAGTGAGAATGGATACTCTCAAAGCACTAAAATAAGCATACCGCGTTCTAGCCTGAAAGTAAGCGAATTACTATCAAAAATCGAATCTCAGACAGAGTACCTGTTCGTCTACAATAAAAAAAACGTAGACACCAGACGCAGGGTGAACGTGCAAGCCGATAACAAAGCTGTATCCGAAGTTCTCGACCAAGCATTCAAAGGTACCAACATTAAATATGTGATGGAAGGTAACAACATTGTTCTGACCAGAAACAATGATAATGCCATAACTGCACAACAGGACAGAGTAACCGTAAAAGGAGTTGTTACTGATCAGAATGGTGACCCCATCATAGGTGCCAATGTACTCGAGAAAGGTACTACCAATGGCTGTATCACCGATATGGAGGGCAATTTCACCCTCAATGTACCAGTAACGCCACTCTTGCAATCACCTATATCGGTTATCAGCCACAAAATATCCAGGTGAACGGACGGCAGAGTTTCAACGTTAAACTGCAAGAGGAAGCCATGGCACTGGAACAGGTAGTGGTAACCGCTATGGGTATCAAGAAGAAAGAAGCTTCCTTGACTTACTCAACCCAACAAGTGGGCGGTGACGAATTGACCCGTGCCAAAGATCCGAATATGATTAATGCCCTTGCCGGTAAAACAGCAGGTGTACAAATCACTAAAAGTTCATCCGGGCTGGGTGGTTCGGCCAAAGTTTCCATTCGCGGTAGCCGTTCGATCAGTGGAAACAACCAGCCTCTGTATGTTATCGACGGTGTACCGATGCTGAACAGTAGCAATGAACAAGCTTCCACAGCTATTGGTGGTACAGCCGACGCAGGTAACCGTGATGGCGGTGACGGTATCTCAAACTTAAACCCGGACGATATTGAAAGTATGAGTATCCTGAAAGGAGCCTCTGCAGCAGCTCTCTATGGCTCACAGGCTGCCAACGGTGTGATCTTAATTACCACAAAGAAAGGCAAAGCGGTATTCAAAAAATCACTTTCTCTTCTAATCTGACTGTAGACCACGCCATTTGTTTGCCCGAATTCCAGAACAATTACGCCATGGACCCTGAAGCCAAAAACAGTTGGGGAAAGAATCAAACACTGAAAGATTATAATAACGCCGATAATTTCTTTCAGAATGGTGTAACAGCCATCAACTCCGTATCTTTTATGAACGGCAGCGAAAAGATGCAAACTTACTTCTCTTATGCCAATACTACAGCCAAAGGTATCGTTGAGAAAAATAAGATGCAAAAACACAACCTCAACTTCCGCGAAACGGCTAACTTCTTTAATGATTACCTGAAGCTGGATGCCAACGTGAACCTGATGACACAAACTATCAAAAACCGTCCCACCTCCGGTGGCTATTATATGAATCCGTTGGTAGGTCTCTACGGTTTCCCGAGAGGTGAAGATTTATCCGAATACAAGAATAATTTCGAAGTCTTCGATCCTGCCCGTAACATGAACGTACAGAATTGGTATACTTCTTATCAGGACATGGAACAAAATCCCTACTGGATTACCAACCGCATCAACAGTAATGATAAACGCACACGTGCAATCGCTTCACTAACAGCCAACGTAAAAATTACCGACTGGCTGAATATCCAGGCACGCGGTACAGCCGACTACACACACGACCAGTATCAACAGCGCATGTATGCTTCTACCGCTCCTGCCTTAGCGGGGCAAAACGGACGTTACATCGACCTGAATCATACTGAAACATTGTATTACGGCGACGTCATGGCTATGGTAAACAAAAAATGGAATGACTTTTCATTGAACGGAGCCATCGGCGGCAGTATCAACAGTACAAATGTAAACTCCCTGAGACTGGATTCTAAAACAGCTTCCCTGTACTATCCGAATGTATTTACGGTAGCCAACATTAAAATGACACAGGCTGCCTACATCGACGAACAAATGAATCAGAAGCGAGTGTTGCAGTCTTTGTTCGGAACCGCTCAGTTGGGTTGGAAAGAGAGTCTGTACCTGGATGTTACCGCACGTAACGATTGGTCGTCGACACTGGCCTATACCAAGCACAGCAGTTTCTTCTATCCCTCGGTAGGTCTGTCATGGGTACTGAACAATACAGTGAAACTTCCCGAATGGATTTCTTTCGGTAAGATCAGAGGTTCTTGGTCTAAAGTTGGCAATGACCTTCCATTGTTCATCAGCAACACGATCCCTGGCAGCAATGATATCATCGGAGCAGGTGGTGCCATCGTGACTTACTCCAAAGCCCCCTTCAACGATCTGAAACCGGAAATGAGTACTTCTTATGAAATAGGTACCGAATGGAGATTCTTCAATTATCGGCTCGATTTCGATATTACTTATTACCGCACCAATACCAAAAATCAGTTATTCACATTGCCTTCATCAGCAGGTGCCGACTATAAATACTACATGGTAAATGCCGGTAATATACAAAACGAAGGTGTTGAAATCACTCTTGGAGCTACTCCGGTAATGAACGATGCTTTCCGTTGGAAAACCCAATTCAACTTCTCCACCAACAAAAACAAGATTATCAAGCTTCATCCGGATCTCAAGACATTCGTTTATGGTGACGAAAGCTTCTCTTCTTCTTACTCCATGCGTCTGGTAGAAGGAGGTTCATTCGGTGACATTTACGGTAAAGCATTCGAACGTGACGAAAATGGCAGAGTGGCATTTACTACAGATAAAGACGGAGACAAGATCCCGAACGTTATCGGCGGCGGCAATACAGAAAAAGTAGGCAACTGTAATCCGGACTTTATGTTAGGATGGAGCAATACATTCACTTATAAAGGTTTCTCACTCTACTTCTTGATCGACGGACGTTTTGGCGGCGATGTACTCTCACAGACTCAGGCCGAACTCGACCAAAGAGGTGTCAGCCTGAACAGCGGTAAAGCCCGAGATGCAGGATATATCAATATTGACGGAACACAAGTGAAGCCAAGAAAATTCTACACCGCAGTCAGTGGACGTGACGGATGTACGGAGTACTATATGTACGACGCTACCAATATTCGCCTCCGCGAACTCTCTTTGGGCTACTCACTCCCCCAAAGCTGGTTGGCTAAAGCCGGCGGTGCATTTAAAGATGTCCAGTTGTCATTTGTAGCCCGCAACCTGTTCTTCATCTCAAAGAAAGCTCCGTTCGATCCGGATGCCGTTCTTTCGACAGGTAACGATAATCAGGGTATTGACGTATTCGGCATGCCAACTACCCGTAGCTTAGGTTTCAATATTAAGTTCACATTCTAAAAGAGATTCATCATGAAAAACAATATCAAATATATAGCAGGCATACTCTTAGGAGGATTGATCGGATTTTCAGCTTGTACTGATTCTTTTGAGTCGTTCAACACCAACGAAGCAGGATTCGATAATGATAGTAAAAAACAGGATTTCAATTATTATGGCATCCCTTTGGGAATCATTCAGCAAGGAATCTACTTCAACTACGACTGGGGAAGCGGCAAGAACTGGCCTTTTCAGACCATGCAAAACCTGGGGGCAGATCTATTCTCGGGATATGTGCATGACTTCAATCCCTTCAACGAAGGAAAGAACAACAGCACTTACTACATGATGGACGGCTGGAACGGTTCTACATGGGATAACACCTATGGATACATTATGCCGGAAGTACAGAAATCAGAGACTATTAATGAAAAAGACAATATAGGGTTCTTCGGTATTACCAAGATACTGAAAGTGGAATTAATGCACCGCTTATCCGACCTGTATGGACCGATCGTCTATACTCAGTTCGGATCAAAAACGGGTTCTACACCCGATACGCAACAAGAAGCATACAAAGCTTTCTTCAATGACCTGGATACAGGTATTGCCAAGATACGTGAATATCAGAAAGCCAATCCGGACATTGAAAGTTTTGCAAAATTCGATATCCTGATGCCGCAGGGAAAACGCACATTCAGCGAATGGATACGGTTCGCAAATTCTCTCCGTCTGCGCCTAGCTGTCCGTATTGCCATGGCAGACTCTAAGCTGGCTGTGGCAGAAGCCCAAAAAGCACTTACGGATGAAGAAGGATTGCTGGAAGGCAATGATGAAGTCGTAGCCGTTTCTACCTCTTCAGGTTATACTAATCCTTTCGGAGAAATCAATAAAGCATGGGGCGAAGTGTTTATGAACGCCAACATGGAGTCTCTATTAGTGGGTTACGAAGATCCCCGCATGGAAAAGTATTTTGATAAAGCAACCGGCTCTGATGCAACAAGCCTTATCGACTATAAAGGTACTTACAAAGGTATCCGCCAAGGAACAGGCTTTAGTCATAAAAACTACAACGGACATTCAAAAAGTACCATTACCCAACAGACAGACGCCGTACTGATGACTCCTGCCGAGGTATGGTTCCTGCGTGCCGAAGCAGCTCTGCGAGTGGAGCAGCGAATCGGTGAAGGATTGCTATGAAAAAGGCGTAAAAGCATCATTTGCACAATGGGGTGCTGCCGGTGCCGAAGCATATCTGGAGAGTGATAGAAAGCCATCCGACTATGTAGACGCTTTCAAAGCAGCCAATAATGTGAAAGCAGTCAACACACTGACCCCCAAATGGGACGATGCCGCCGGCAATGAAGACAAGCTGGGACGCATCATTACACAGAAATGGCTTGCCATGTTCCCTGAAGGAGGAGAAGCTTGGGCAGAACAACGTCGTACAGGCTATCCGAGACTGTTCCCGGTATTGGTCAACCAAAGTGAAGGTACGGTAGATACCAACATCGGACCACGTCGACTGAACTTCTTCGTAGGTATCAAAACGACCAATCCCGAGCAATATACCCAATTGGTAAATGCATTGGGCGGAATCGACAACTGCGGCACTCGCCTGTGGTGGGACACCGGAAGAAATTTCTGACACACAAAGGTATAAATTTTAATTAGTGGGTTTTCTTCGTATTAGTTGCGGGGAAAAGATTGGGAAGGGGCAAAGTCGAGGGGGACTTTGTCCCCTTTTTTACTAAAAACAGAATCAAAATAGCAAAGAATGAAGAATCCAGATCATGATCTATAACAGATTAGCAATAAGCATATTACTCGTCACAAGATGTTTCAAAAGACGTTCGTCTGATGCAACAAAGATAAGATGCTTTTTTTACTTGTGCAAATCTTTTCGCATCATTTTAATTATCAGTCATTTATCTATTCCCTTTGCATTTTGTACAGAGAGCAAGAATCCTGTTTCAAAAGACGAACGTCTTTTGAAACACCACCTGTGTATTCAAGACAGTTATATCTGATTGGAATACACAAACTTACGCATAATAAAAGTTGTATCAAACAGTCTTTACCGACTTATACCCTTATGTATAAGTCGGGCAAGAGATTTTGATCTGATTATTCATTAAATAAATTTAGAATGAACAAACTTTTGATTATGCGGACACACCTCCTATGGATCGGAGTAATGACGGCATCCAGCCTTTGGTTGAGCGGATGCACGCAAGAAGAAAAGTATCCATTTTCCGGAAAAAGGTTATGATTCCGGTACTGTAATCCCTATTAAAATCAGTATGGCTGAAAATGGAGAGTACGATTCCTATACTCCGGAAAACGACATGGCTCCTCGTTACAATGCTCCTCTGATTGCCGAATGGGCAGGAGTACAAACTCTAAGCCGTACCCGTACAAAAGAATCTCCGGAATATAATGGCCCCAGAATCGCATCTATGGAACTGACAGAAAATACTCCTTCCACCCTAACTACCCGTGCAAACACTCTGTCTACAGGTGTTTACTTTCGTCTGATCGTGTTCCGAAAGTCAGGGAATAACTATGTGTTCCAATCGGCTGCAGACTATACCTCAAATGGTGCTTCTTCACCTGTACTGAAGAAAGGAAAATTACTCACACGCTCAGGAACGATCCGGGTCATCGGATACTCATTCAATACAACTGCGGCATTGGGGATATCCCCGCATCATATACATATAATACCACCAAGATAGATATCCCCAACATGAATAATGACTTTATGACTTATGATTCAGGAGACATAGCCAATGTGAACAGTCTTAATTACAATCTTCCGGTAACATTCAAACAGAAACTGTGTAAACTGACAATAAGCATTAGTGTAACCGGCTTCACAAGTAATACCATCAGCGGGTGTACAGGGGTATACGTAAAGCAGGGAGGTAATTCAACCTCGTGGGTAATTGGCAGTTCGGCAGTGGCTGCTAATACCAGCAACACAGCTTCATTCAACCCAAACACTAACCAGACTACTACGATACGCATGGTTCCTTTCGCAAGTTCCCGGACAATAACAGTACACTTCAACAAACTGACAGTAGGAAATCTAATTGCTAATAATGCGGATAATATCGATATTGCTTCAACTCAGAGTGTCCAATTGAAAGAGGGAATGAGCTATACAATGAAAATCCAGTTTAAGAGAAGTCCCGGAATAAATGTTCCGGCAGGTAGCATCAATCTGAGCAATCCGAAAAAAGTATGTACCAATGATGATAAGCAAAAGTTATCAAAATTGGTATTTGCCGACGGCAATTTAAAAAGTACCGGTGCAAGCAACAATTATGTATGGGCAACCAACAAAGAATATGGCTACTATTACCAATGGAAAAAAGACTATAATGGAAACAACATCGATCCATGTGCCAGACTAAATCCCACAACTTATGGTAGTGGTTGGCGGCTGCCTACACGCAATGAATTAGAAAGATTGGGAAGATGCAATAATGTAAAAAAGGTCTCTAATGGAGTGAATGGTGTGTGGTTCCTAAATGCCACAACCGGTATTTTTTTACCGTTAGGTGGCTGGCGTAATAATAACTCGGGAACAACGGCAGAAGACTGGCCTGGAACGTATGGTCAATATTTTACAGATGAATCAATTAATACTAATGATTGTTATAGATTGGATATATCTCCCGGAGAAGGTAAAACCGATGTCAATAGCACACCAAAGAAAATGGCATACACAACTCGTTGTGTCAAAGGACCTAAACTATAATATTTCCCCTTAAATAAAAGAAGAGTAAAAAAACAAAGACAGAAACAGTGGTGATAACCTACTGCCTGTTTTTTCGGAGATATTCCGTAAATTACAAAATACAAGGCAACTAATTCATTTCGAATCAGTTGCCTTATTTATATTTTAATCATTTCTCCAAAAAATTCCGAACACCTCAATCGAGGGAGAAGTCTAAAAGAAATCCCCTACTATTAGATAGTCAGTACAACTCGTCAGGAATCTATTATGAACCAACTTTGCAAGCATTGCCATACCCTGGATGCACCAAGTCTTTCGATATTAGCAACCCTAAATACTCTGATAGTAACCGTCCAAAAAGCAAGTATAAAACTCAAACAAAAGAAATGTTCACTTCTCTAATAATAAATATCTTATGTTATAAGAATCATGTTTCAAAGGACGTACGTCTGATGTAACAAAGATAAGACGCTTTTTTTATCTGTGCAAATCTTTTTGCATTGCTTTAATTATCAGAAGTTTATCGACTCCCCTTGCATCCAGTGCGGAGGGTAAAAATAGTGTTTCAAAAAACGTACGTCTTTTGAAACACAACAGGCGTTCTATCTGTCTAATTTACACAAACTTACCGCAAAATAAAAGCTGTATTCACAGCCTGCCATAGCCGGCCTGCCCATTCTTAATGGGAAGGCCTTGCTGAGTATGATCTATTTTATTCATTTTTAAACATTTGAGTTATGAATACGAAGACAAAACTTCTGTATGTAGGCTTTCGTGCGTTAAGCACATGCTGTCTGTAC
>ENA-OQIG01000493-OQIG01000493.1-human-gut-metagenome-genome-assembly--contig:-NODE-493-length-22668-cov-2.309347_pt1 | contig 22668 bp, 31 predicted proteins | sample MGYA00242576_ERZ504741 | MGnify/ENA primary metagenome ERZ504741 (study PRJEB26092, sample SAMD00036436) | human gut metagenome | host: Homo sapiens | study: EMG produced TPA metagenomics assembly of... | reverse complement strand
AATCCACCAGTCGGCAAGATAGACAGATCAGTGGTGAAGGATGGCTATGAGAGGAACCCACCGGTCGTTCGTTTGCCTGCGTGTAAAAAGTCCGAAAGGCAAACATTCCAAGCAGGGGGCCGTATGTGTAGGAGGCGATGATATATATGGCGTCAATAACGCTCTTATTATTAAGTATTTCTACCAGGCAGATGAAGAATGCCAATAAGACTGATAACGATAAATGCACTTTGCTTCTTTTGCGACGTGCCGTTTCTTCTGTGTCTTTTTCCGTATTCAGCAGGTCTACGCATACACTGGTTGTCATGGCTGTCAGGGCGGAATCCGAGTTGCTGAAAGCTGCTGCGATAATACCGATTGTAAAAAGTACCAATACGGATTGTCCCAGATAACCTTGGGCTGCAAACATGGTAGTATATCATCATTCATGGCTGGCAGTTCGAGGTGCATCTGTCCCGCTAGCGCTATTAATAGAATTCCCAAGCATAGAAAAAGGAAATTTAGCGGAATGAATGAGAAACCGTAGCAGTACATGTTTTTTTGTGCTTCCTGGAGGTTCCGGCAAGAAAGATTCTTTTGCATCATATCCTGATCCAGTCCGGTCATTACGATGACGATGAAGATACCACTGAAGAACTGTTTGAAGAAGTTCTGTCGGGATACCCAGTCGTCAAATACAAAAATACGGCTGTGTTCGCTGTTTTGGATTGTTTGCACAATGCCGCTGAAGTTAAGGTCTAATCTTTGGATCGTAAATAGATGATAAAAATCAGAGCGGCAATCAGGCAATGTTTGTAAGGTATCTGTCCACACAATGGTCTTTATTCCGCTTTTATGAGTATATATCCATACCAATGCAACCGAACCGACAGCAATCAGCCAAAAGGGAACGTGCATTTCCTGAAATACATACGTATGGAGAATGAGGCATACCAGATAAAGTTTGGCTGCGGTTCCCAACATGCGTGACAGCAGAAAGAAAAAGGAACCGGTGCGATAGGCACGCATCCCGATGCGGGTGCCGAGATATCCGTAGATACTTGTCAGATTCAACTTATAATATAAAGGAAGTAAGATATGGGCTACGGCCATGTATCCGAAGAAAAATCCGAGTACCGTTTGCATATACGTCATATCCATTCCGCGCACCATTCCCGGTACAGAGACGAAAGTGACTCCGGAGATAGAGGCGCCAATCATTCCAAAAGAGACTATATACCAAGGTGATTGGTTCTCTCCCTTGAAGAACGCTGCATTCGATCCGCCCTTACGTCCGGTGATACGGGCTATTAGTAATAATACCGCGAAGTAGCAAAGAATAGTGACTAGTATCATCATAACAGATGCAAAGGTAGCAATTTTTGTAGGTATTAAAAACAATAATCTGTATCTTTGCAAGGTTTTATCGATAGAACAGCAAATATTATCTATGAACCAACAATATCCTTCTATACTGCTTGAAAAGGCAGTCGGCGAATTTTCCAAACTTCCGGGTATCGGGCGTAAGACGGCTATGAGGCTTGTTCTGCATCTGCTCCGTCAGGATACGGCTACGGTGGAAGCTTTCGGAAATTCTATCATAACGTTGAAACGTGAGGTGAAATACTGCAAAGTGTGTCATAATATATCCGATACTGAAACTTGCCAGATTTGCGCTAATCCGCAACGGGATGTTTCCACTGTCTGTGTGGTGGAAAATATCCGTGATGTAATGGCGGTGGAAGCAACCCAGCAGTATCGCGGGCTTTATCACGTTTTGGGTGGGGTTATTTCTCCAATGGACGGAGTCGGACCGAGTGACCTTCAAATTGAAAGCCTGGTGCAGCGGGTGGCTGAAGGTGGAGTCAAAGAAGTTATTCTGGCATTGAGCACTACGATGGAGGGGGATACTACCAACTTCTATATCTATCGCAAGCTGGATAACTAGGGGTTAAACTAAGTGTGATAGCCCGTGGCATATCGGTTGGTGATGAACTTGAATATGCCGATGAAGTAACTTTAGGACGCAGTATTGTGAACCGGACGCTTTTTACCGGAACTGTATAATCATTATTAATCATTTAAGAACGAACATGGAAGAACAGATAAAACGAGCTGTCAGAAATTTGAATATCAGTTATGTTTCTTTTGGGTGCTCCCGGCATTTTGCTTGGGGCAGGAGAATTTGAACTTTTTCCCGTAGGAGGTTTGGTAGATAACGCATCAGCTACCTATTATTTTGAGACGGTCGGCATTTTGCTCACTGCTTTGTGTGTGCCTCTTTCTCTCAAATTATTTAGCTTGGTGCTTAAGAAAAAGATAGATCACATGACTATCACGCTTGCCTTGAAGCGATATGTGCAATGGAACATTGTTCGCTTGGGAGTGCTTGAAGTAGCTATTGTAGTGAACCTTTTGTGTTACTACCTGACGTTGAGCAGTACGGGTAACCTCTGTATGCTGATTGGCCTCACGGCGTCACTTTTCTGCCTGCCCAGTGAGAAGAGATTGCGTAACGAACTTCACATTGCAAAAGAAGAAAAGCTATGAGACAGTCTTTCTTGATGAACGAGCGTATCTATCTTCGTGCGGTAGAACCGGAAGATATGGACATTATGTACGAGATGGAAAATGACCCTTCAATGTGGGATATTAGTAATTTTACGGTTCCTTATTCCCGTTATGTGCTTCGTCAATACATCGAAGGCTCACAGTGCGATGTGTTTGCCGATAAGCAATTGCGGCTGATGATTGTACGCAAATCTGACCAGTGTATACTCGGCACAATTGATATAACAGATTTTGTACCCCTTCATTCGCGGGGAGAAGTAGGGATTGCCGTCCATAAGGATTATCGGCAACGAGGTTATGCTACTGATGCATTGAAATTGCTTTGTGAATATGCTTTTGATTTTCTGTCTTTAAGTCAACTCTATGCACATGTCATGACGGATAATGAAGTATGTGTAAAACTGTTCACCTCTTGTGGTTTCGTTCAATGCGGATTATTAAAAAACTGGTTGCAGGTGGAGGGTTGTTACAAAGATGCATTGCTTCTCCAATGTTTGAATCCTAAGAAATGAGAAATTAATTGAGAGTAGGCACTTGTGGGAAACGTGACCACGTTTCATACTTGCTGCCTAACTTCTCTAAAGCTTTCCGCCACATATCTTTAATATTGTTTTTCATCAGATATGATTTCTCTTCCTCGGACACCAACCAAGTGTTTTCTCTGATTTCGTTGCTCAACTGTTCGCTATCCCAACCGGAATATCCCAAGAAGAAACGAATGCATTCACTGATTTTATTCCCTTGTAATATATATTTCTTTATTTCATCAAAATCTCCATTCAGATAAAGCCCTTTACTGATAGAAATGGATCCGGGGATATCAGATAATGTGTGGAGATAAAATAGGGTATCAGTGGCAATAGGTCCACCTTTGTATAGAGGAATCTCATCCAGGTATTTAAATTCCATGATGATATCGTTAAGGAACAATGGCAGTTGCTTGTTGATAACCAATCCCATACTTCCTTCATCCGTATGATCGACCAGTAAAATTACGGATCTGCCAAACGTTGCGTCACGTAGAAAAGGTTCTGATATTAAAATCCTTCCTCTCGATGGCAACACATTATTCGATTGAATCTTAAATATGTCAGAGTCGATATTCATGCCACTAAAGTAAGAAAAACGGAATAACAATCGTTCTTTCCGTTTTTTTTCATTTTAAGAATGGCTTTTATGAATATCTTATGTCAAATAATCAGGCTATCGGATGATTTTCAGCAAATAGTTTCATTCTTTCATCCAGTTGAGCATATTGGTGGTCTTTAATGAAAGAGGTACACGCGCGCAATCCTTCCTGATGCTTCCTGTAGTTACTAATGAGATAGCGCTGACTCCGTAGTACATCAATTCTTTCGCCAGTTCGCCACTGGTCATTCCCGGATAACCGATGGTGAAATAAAATCCGTCTGCAATCGCTCGCCCAGATCGTTGTCATATACCAGATGAAAACCGTGACGGAGGAAGATTTCTTTTAATTTCCGTGCTCTTTCACCGTATATCTTCACTTCGTTAAGGAAATTATATTGTCCTTCGTTGGCAGCTTTCAGCATGGCGGCCATGGCGAACTGTGCAGAATGACTAGTTCCTGAAGAAAGCGCATAAAGCACACGGTGAATGAAAACCGTTCCGAAAGTTCCGCCACCATATCGTTTGGTCAGTCCCGGATAGCTTCGGTGGTATAGTTTATCAGAGATACAACTTACCCCAATACGTTGCCCGGCGTAGCTGAATGCTTTTGAGCCGGAAATCAGCAATACGTAATTGTCCGTATAATGGGCAACTGATGGCTGGAAAGGAGGTTGATACGGTTTACTTAAATCTTGGCGGAAGTCCATGCAAAATAAGCCAAATCCTCCAGAACAATCACATCATACAGTGTTGCCAATTCACCGATAATCCTCAATTCTTCTTCTTTCAGGCAAATCCAGCTGGGATTATTGGGATTTGAATAAATGATGGCTGATATATTTCCTTTTTTCAGATAGCTTTCCAGTTTCTCTTTCAGTTTTTCTCCGCGGTAGTCATACACATCAAATGTTTCAAACTTTTGCCCCATTACAACCAACTGCTGTTTCTGTACCGGAAACCCTGGATCGATAAACAAAATCGTATCTTTCTTTTCGTCACATTGGCTGCAAGTAAGAATGAAGCGAATGTACCTTGCATGGAACCAGTGACAGGCACACAACCTTCCGGACTTAAATCTACGTTGATGAATGCTTTGATAAAGTTGGATGCCTCTTTCTTTAGTTCCGGCAATCCGTTGATGTCGGGATATAGACTGGCAATGCCATTTTGTAATGCTTCAATTTCCGCTTTCACGCCTACAGCGGAAGGAGGAAGTCCCGGAACACCCATTTCCATTTTGATAAATTCAACTCCCGATGCTGTTTCTGCTTTTGAAGCAATAGCTTTCACTTCACGAATGGTAGCTTTGGAAAAATCGACAATTTGAACTCATTGATGGTTTCGTCAATCAGATGTCGTTCAATTGGTGTATTTTTCATTCTATTTTCTATTTTATTAGTAGCTGCAAATGTACACGATAATTCTTAATAAACCCACTTTTTCAGAAAAAAGATACTGAAGCTATTGCAGGTTTCAAAAAAATATCTACCTTTGCATCCGCAATCGAGAGAGATGCTAAAGTGAATATTTTGGTGCGTTAGTTCAGTTGGTTAGAATACATGCCTGTCACGCATGGGGTCACGGGTTCGAGTCCCGTACGCACCGCATTAGGAAATAAAAATCCTCTGATTTACTGAAAATCAGAGGATTTTTTATTTGAAGATAGCGAATAATCGCTATCTCTTTTTCCATCATATCCCCATTTCACATAGATGGCTCCCCATGCAAATCCTGCTCCAAATGCAGTAAGAATTAGGTTATCTCCTTTTTTGAATTTATCTTCAAAATCCCAGAGGCAGAGTGGGAGAGTGCCGGCACTAGTGTTACCGTATCGTTCGATGTTGACCATGACCTTTTCGACAGGAACTTCCAAACGTTGTGTTACGGCGGTGATAATACGTTGATTAGCCTGATGAGGAATTACCCAGTCGATGTTTTCTTTGCTTAGATGGTTTCTTGCAATGATAGATTCACAGGCATCAGCCATGTTGGATACTGCATATTTGAATACAGTACGTCCTTCCTGATAGATATAATGCATTTGATTATCCAATGTATAATAAGAAGGAGTACATATAGAGCCACCCGCTTTAATGTGCAAAAAAGGCAATCCTTTACCATCTGTTCTTAACACAGCATCCATAATGCCAAAATCTTCAGTAGTAGGTTCAAGCATGACAGCTGCTCCGCCATCACCGAAAATCGGACAAGTTGCCCGGTCGGCATAATTTATTATTGACGACATCTTTTCAGCGCCTACAACTACCACTTTCTTGTAATTTCCAGAACGGATAAAATTGGCTCCAGTCTCCAGTGCATATAAAAAACCGCTGCAAACAGCTTGCATGTCAAAAGCAAAAGCTCTTTTCAGTCCCAGTCTTTCACATAAAATAGAAGCCGTGGAAGGAAAGCGGTAGTCAGGGGTTGTTGTAGCTACAATTATCAGATCAATATCATCCGGATTTGTTCGGGTGCGTTTTATTAACTGTTTGACAGCTTTACGAGCTATGTAAGAAGTTCCCAGTCCTTCCTCTTTCAAAATACGTCTTTCCTTAATACCAATACGCCCCATAATCCATTCGTCGGTAGTATCTACCATTTTGGAAATCTCATCATTGGTCAAGATGTAATCGGGTACATATCCTCCGACTCCTGTAATTACTGCGTTTATTTTTTCCATTCGTTTTATCTAGTTTTGGTAAATTGAATAAGGAGGTTCATTCGAAAATCAAAAATGCGGGCGCAAATATATGGAAAAGAGACCGAATTCCAATAGTAGTTTGTGAAACTGTAGCCTTTTTAATTAATAAAAAGGAATATTTGACCAAATTTTGTCTAAATTTTTAGCAGGCAATTTTTGTTTAAATGAATGAGTTGTTGTAAATAATTGATTCATAGGTAATTGTGAATGTTGCTCCGGTATTGCTAACTACGAAGTTTGTCAAACAACTCGTCATTGTATAAAGATGACTTATTGGTTAGAGACTATTTAAATTTTATGCAAATCATATTTTCGCTTCCTTTCTTGTCTTGCAGGTTCAAGATTTTCTTGATGACTTGCAAATGTGTGTTCTTCTAAATCCATACTGCCATCGGTAATGTATGGTAATAGTCAGTTATTCATCAAGAAAAATATTGTATATGTGAAAATATACACAGCGATATGATAACCGGCAGAAGCTGCAGTACGTACCAGATGCAGTGTAAATGCTGTTTTACCTACCGCAGGACGGGCGGCAATAACGATCTCCTCACCGGGTTGCCAGCCGCATGTCACCCGGTCAAGGTCGGCAAATCCAGTAGTCAGTCCTGTAGCACTGTTCTTGTTGCTGGCCATGCGGGCCTCTATCAACTTATAGTGTCCTCTATGAGTTGTGACGTGGAACAGAGATGTTCGGCAGTACCACATTCATTTTCCAATCGGTCGAGGAGGGTATGGGCATTTGCCAGCGTATCGTCTGTATCAGTTATCCTGATAGTTGGGAAAATAAGCCACTGCCATCTCGGATAGTACGTGGCAACCGTGAAGCAGCCAGTCAAAAGATTGATTATCCATTGTTTAAAATATTTTAGTACGCCGCAAAATTATGACTCGTTTCATTGGATGAAAAACGTTTTTCTGATGCTGGTAATTTAAATGTAAAATAAGTATGAATATTTTTAAATAAAAATCTAATTATTTAAACAATCTTTTCTATATTTGCATTCGAAATTAGATTTTATATGGCAGTTTTGTCGATTAATAATCAGTAATATCAAACCATTTATATATAACTAAATTTTATAATGTTGAAAGGAATAGAAATAATAAAAGATCGTTTACAACGAAAGCGAAAACAGTACATCCATCAGGGAGAGAAAATAGAACAAATGAAGTGTACAATGCAAAACACCGGTGAGGAAATTGAGCAACTGGAATATGTGCTTAATGAGATGGAGCATATAGCGGATGTAAATCGTGCTCCACGAGTGATTCCAAATGCTAGGGTGGAGGAGGTGTTTGCATATCTCTGCCGGGTGTTTGAGTTTTTGCAGCACCGTTTAAAGCTGCATTTCAAATATAAATTGGCATGCGAAGTCATCTTTGCTACTATCAGTTTAAAAGTCGGTTGCATACTCCTGGACGGGAATATTTAAGCTTTGCAACTATACTGACTTACTTTAAACGTGAAAGAGGAATGGCGTATGGGTGATTTCAAAAATATCGAAATATAGAGATAATAGTGTGAAAAACAAATGTTTTAGGAACAGAAATGACGAATTTGATATTTTTTCCTTATTTTTGTGTGTCCATTTTTGAATGATATGATACAGATAATACGATTAAAAGGAAAAGACAAACACTTATATCGGCTTTTAGCGCCGATGGTGATGGATCCCGAAGTGATACGCGCAAACAATAATTACCCTTTCAAGACGGGCGAAGAGTATGTGTGGTTCATTGCGATTGAAGATAAAGAAGTGGTGGGCTTCGTCCCCGTGGAACAGAAAAGCCGGAAGAAAGCTGTAATCAATAATTATTATGTGAAGGCAGAAGGCACCGTACGGGAGGAAATCCTGTCACATCTGTTGCCCGCTATCGTTGCGGAATTTAGGCCCGAGAGTTGGTTGCTCAATTCGGTCACACTGGTACAAGATAAAGAAACATTTGAAAAGTTTGAATTTGTATCGATGGACAAGAAATGGACACGGTATGTAAAAATGTATAGATAACTTATGACGAAAAAGAAAATAGCAGGCACAAAGAATGTATATGAATTAGCACAAGAACGACTGAAAGTTATATTTAATGAATTTGATAATATATATGTGTCATTCTCCGGAGGTAAAGACAGCGGGGTACTGCTGAATATGTGTATCGATTATATCCGGAAGAATAACCTGAAGGTACGTTTGGGAGTTTTTCACATGGATTATGAGATCCAGTATAAAATGACCATTGACTATGTAGACCGGATGCTGGAGGCCAATAAGGATATTTTGGATGTATACCGGGTATGCATCCCTTTCCGTGTGGCTACCTGCACCTCGATGTATCAATCTTTTTGGCGTCCGTGGGAAGACAGCAAAAAGAATATATGGGTTCGTTCCATGCCGAAAAAGGCAATGACCAAAGAAGATTTTCCTTTTTATAATACAACCATGTGGGATTATGAATTTCAGATGCGTTTTGCGCAATGGATACATAATAAAAATGATGCAGTGCGCACTTGTTGTCTGATCGGGATTCGTACACAGGAAAGTTTCAATCGGTGGAGATGTATCTATATGAGCCGTAAATTCCAGATGTATCATAAATATAAATGGACTTCAAAAGTAGGGAACGATATTTATAATGCCTACCCTATTTATGACTGGAAAACAACGGATGTATGGACTGCCAATGGAAAATTCCAGTGGATTATAATGTTTTATACGATCTTTATTATCGTGCCGGAGTCAATCTGGAGCGTCAGCGTGTAGCAAGTCCCTTTATTAATGAGGCACAAGAGAGTTTGCAGCTTTACCGGGTGCTTGATCCTAATACCTGGGGTAAAATGGTGGGAAGGGTGAACGGTGTGAACTTTACCGGTATGTATGGTGGTACTCATGCAATGGATGGCAATCGGTGAAACTTCCCGAAGGATATACATGGCGCGAGTTTATGTATTTTTTGTTTGTCTACTCTGCCGGAGCGGGCGAGGAAGAATTATCTACGGAAACTTTCAGTGAGCGTGAATTTCTGGCGGACAAAAGGCGGATGCCTGAGTGATGCACCATCCAAAAGCTGATTGATGCGAAAGTACCAATTATCGTTATGGACAACAGTAACTACAAAACGTTGAAAAAACCGGTACGTATGGAATATCAGGATGATATCGACATTCCGGAATTCAAAGAAATACCCACGTATAAGCGAATGTGCGTTTGTATTCTTAAGAATGACCATGCCTGCAAATATATGGGATTCTCACCTACAAAGGAGGAGATGAGTAAGAGAAGTCAAATTATGGAACAATATAGAATCATAGTATCATGAGTGTAGATAAAAGCCCTGTTTACGAGGTAAAAGCGGTGCCCGTAGAAAAAGTATATGCGAACGATTATAATCCGAATGTCGTTGCACCGCCTGAAATGAAGTTGCTGGAACTTTCTATTTGGGAAGATGGCTTTACGATGCCATGTGTATGTTACTACAATAAAGATGAAGACCGTTATATCCTGGTGGATGGTTACCATGCTATACGGTATTGAAGACTTCCCAACGAATCTATAAGCGTGAAAACGGTTTGTTGCCGATTGTGGTGATAGACAAAGACTTGTCTAACCGTATGAGTTCAACAATCCGGCACAACCGTGCGCGTGGAATGCATAACATTGAATTGATGTGCAACATTGTTGCGGAGCTTGATAAGGCAGGTATGTCCGATCAATGGATAATGAAAAATATTGGTATGGATCGTGATGAATTGTTACGTCTGAAACAAATTTCAGGACTTGCTGATCTGTTTGCTAATCGCGAATTCAGTATTCCTGATGAGGTGGCACCTACGGAAACTGAGCGTAAAACCTTATAATCTGATAGTTATATATACAGAAATTGAGTATTTTGTCATTTAGGCACAAATTATACAAGTTATTAGCTTATTTTGTTGTATAAAATAGTTAGTTCTTTTGTCTAATTTGTGCCTAAGTTGTGTCTAAATGACACGGAAAACTATAACTTCCCTCTATTGTCCAAGTTTTTATGAAAGAAACTTGGGAATTTTAAAATGTTCGCATATCGAAAGAAATGAGGATATTGAATATTTTTGTTGTGAATTTCGTAACCTTGTTGTTCGCTACCTACATAATTAGTCCCTTTATTCTAAATTGATTCTCTGTAACAGAAATGAATACAATTTTGTATCTCCTTTAATATTCCGAAATTTGCAATATGAGATTTGGACAAAAATATTGTCCTGAGAGAAAAGCAAAAAGAGAAATATATAAGAAGTAGAGGAAAGTATATTAGAGAATTAATGAGAGAAATAACAAAACTTACAATCAGTTTTTTATATTTGATTTTTTTATTATCTGTGGTGTGTGTGCAGGGGTCGAATGTGACCGGCACTCTCTTTCAATTAACACCGAAAGTGACAACTTGTGCGGATATATATGCCAAGTTGTTGATTATGCCGTTGAGCAATCCTTGGCTTGGCTCTCTCTCTTATAGTGACACTCAAGAATCAATCTCCATGAATTATATTATGTATGAGTCCGGCATTCAGAACAATACCTGTCTGCACATCAAGGGACTTGGTCTGGTAATAACATCGGTAACAGATGGGGGCTGACTGGTTGATGTAGTATGAAGAAGGACAAAGAGAAACAGGTGACAGGATGATGTGTATCTAACATTAAAAACAGGAAATTTGGAAAAAGAAGTTCATATTAGACAAAGGAAAGTTGTTCCTGCTGCGGGAAGTACGCTTCAGCTCATGCCTACTGAAAATTCAAATTCGGAGGTATATGAAATCAATTATTTCTGCCTTACGGGCGAAGTGGATGAAAGTGCTAAAAATTGGATCCGTCTGTATTCTTCCGTAATGCCGGAGGAACATACAGGAGAAGAACGCATTATCGTTGAAGACGGTAAGATATATATTAAGGTATTGCCCAATATAGAGGCGGATTCCAGAAACGGAATCGTACATCTCACAACAATGGCGTCTTCCGTTAAAACGGGCATCAGTAATGTGCAACGCATAAAAATAGATGTTACTCAATTGGGGCAATAAATAACAGTAAATGTGATATAAATGAAGAAAGTTGCTATACTCATATTATTCATGCTCGGATGTGCTATTTCCGAGGGTTATGCCCAGAAGGTTGCGTTGAAAAGCAATCTGCTGTATGACGCTACCACTACCATGAATTTGGGGTTGGAGATCGGACTGGTGTGTAAATGGACGCTGGACATTCCGGTCAATTATAATCCGTGGAAACTTTCCGACGGCAAACGCCTCCGTCATTGGGGGATACAACCCGAAGTTCGTTACTGGTTTTGTGAGAGTTTTCGCCGTATGTTTATCGGAATGCACGGACATTATGCCGATTTCAATGTAGGAGGGTGGCCCGACTGGTCTTTTATCAGTGACAATATGCAGCATACGCGTTATCAGGGATATCTTTATGGCGGTGGCTTTTCCGTAGGATATTCGTGGATTCTGAAAAAACGCTGGAGTATAGAAACGTCTGTCGGAGTGGGATATGCGCACATTGTATATGACAAGTATCCTTGCGCTACCTGTGGTACGAGATTGAAGGAAAGCAGCAAAAATTATTTCGGACCTACCAAAGCAAGTGTGTCACTTATTTATGTAATTAAATAATAAGGAGTATGATAATAAGAAATATAGGTTTCCTTGTGTGTATGTTGGTGGTTTGCAGCCTGAATATAAACACAGCTATGGCTCAATCCCGCTCTTACGAAGGTGGCATTACCGTGAATCCGGTGCGGTTGGAACAGAAAGGTGATTTTATTCATGTCGATATAGATTTTGTTTTGAATAATGTGAAAGTGAAATCTGCCCGGGGAATGGATTTAATTCCGCGGCTGGTGACTTCCGGACGCACTCTGAATCTTCCGAAAGTTTCTATTAAAGGTCGTGACGAGTATTTGGCGTATGAGCGTGGCTTGCGTTGATGAGCGCCAAGGAGAAGAGAAGCTATGAGAAGCCGTATATAGTGGAAAAAGCCGGAAAACTAAGAAATGATACGATTCGGTATCAATATCTGGTTCCGTTCGAATCATGGATGAAGGATGCGCGTCTGGACATGCAGCGTGACGAATGTGGTTGCGGTGAAACGGCATTAATGAACATCGAGGAATTTGGCAAAGTGACGTTGGAACGTGTATGGACGCCTTATGTAGTGGTTCCTCAGTTTGCTTATCTGCAACCGAAAGCGGAAGAAATCAAACAACGGGATATTCAAGTAGAATGTTTTCTGGATTTCGAGGTGAATAAAGTCAATATTCGTCCCGAATACATGAATAACCCTCAGGAACTGGCTAAAATCCGCAAGATGATCGATGAGCTGAAGTCCGATCCGAATGTGAAAGTGAACCGTCTGGATATTATCGGTTATGCGTCTCCGGAAGGAACATTGGCAGCGAACAAACGTCTGTCTGAAGGACGTGCATGCGCTCCGGATTATCTGGCATACAGATACGATTTTCCGAGAAACCAATACTACATTGTCTTTGGAGGTGAAAACTGGGACGGACTGGAGAAGGCGCTTGAAACAATCGAATTGGAATATAAAGACGAAGTGCTGGATATTATCAGGAACATACCTATTGAAAAAGGAAGAGAAACAAAACTGATGCAACTTCACGGAGGGACGCCTTACGGATACTTGTTGAAGTATATTTTCCCAAGTTTGCGTGTGGCTATCTGCAAAGTGAATTACGAAGTGAGGGATTTTAGTGTGGAGGAAGCAAAAGAGATTATCAAGACGCGTCCGCAGAATTTGAGCTTGAATGAAATGTTTCTGGTAGCTAATACCTATCCGACAGGCTCGCAAGAATTTATTGATGTGTTCGAAACGGCTGTCCGGATGTATCCGCAGAGTGAGATGCAAATATAAATGCTGCTACTGCCGCTTTATCACGCAATGAATTGGTTTCGGCTGAACGTTATCTGGCATGGTGAATTCGAATAAGAATTTGCCGGAATATAATAATGCTATGGGAATATTAATGTTAATGAAGGGAGATTATGAATCATCGAAGAAGTATTTGAAGTTTGCAGAGCAGTCAGGTCTGGATGCAGCTAGGGGCAATCTGGAAGAATTAGTCAGGAAGAAGGCTAATGCTGCTAAAATGAAAAAGAATGGTAAGTAAAACTTACTGATTAAGTGGGAAATTATATAAGTATTAATTCTAATATTTTTTTGTATTATGCTAAAGATTAAATCAATTTTAGTTTCATTGCTGGCTGTTGCGGCACTGGCAAGTTGTTCAAATGAGAATCTGGAGGAAAATCCGGAGGTTGAAGGGGGAGCAGGTTATGATGTAGCTTACGTATCAATTAGTCTGACTAATCCCAAAATGCCTGGTTCACGTGCTTCTGGTGAACAGACGGCTTTAGAGGAGGAAAGTGCGATTAATGAGCTCTATTTGATTACGTTCAATGCGAGTAAGGTGGTGACTAAGGATGAAAAGGCAACTAAGTATGCCACGGTATTGGGATCAAGTTCTTTCGGAACAAATAGTGGAGTTACGACTCCGAATACTCCGGTTAAAGTGGATCCGAATACAAAGTATTTGCTTGTTATTGCCAATCCAGGTTACCAATTAAAGGATCGCTTGGATAATCTTTCAGCGGGTGCAACCTATGCTACCATCAATGGAATGATTACAGTTCCTGAAAACAATACTAAGCCCAACAATGCTTATCTGGTAGAGGAGGTTGTACACTCCAATGGTTGTGCAATGATTAATGTCGGATTCTACGATGATTCCGATTCAGATCCATCCAATCATGCATGGGAGGATGAATGTCTGCTTGATGTATCGGACAAGATTGTTTTGGTCAGCGACTATAAATCGGAAGCGCAAGCTCAGAATGCGGCGAAAAGTAATCCGGCCACTCTTGAGATAGAACGCCTTGCTGCAAAATTGGAGGTTATGATTGGCAGTCCATTAGCAGTTGGACCTTTTGAAGATGGAACAAATGCAAGTCTAGGACAGTTTGATTTTGGAAATTGGACTATAGATTACTACAACTCCCTGTTCTTTCCTTTTGCAAAGGAGACTACCACAGCATCGTCTCATACTACCGGATTTTACAAAAGTAACTTCTATACAGTCGACCCGAACTTTACGACTGCGGGTGGAACCGAATATCTTACAGGCATTATTAAGAATACACTCGATGCTGCAACTCGCGAACCTAAGGTGGAATGGGTTGCTGAAAGTGCGACTGTAGGTGATAATTACAAATACTGTATCGAGAATACGATGGTCGCAGGATATCAGAAGTTCGGTGCGGCTACGCGTCTGGTACTTAAGGGACAGTATGCACCTTGGAAGTCTGGTGAATTTACTTTAGGAAATGACTGGTATCGTCTTCCTAACGGAACTAACTCTGTAAACTTCAAGAGTTTTGCCGACTTGCTGGCTGCTTATACGCCTGCCAAAGCTAAAGAAACAGCCTCAGACCCTATGACCGCCCAGGAGAAACTTTTAGTTTCGGCATGCGAACTGTTCTATACTCAGATAAAATCTGAACTTACCACCAATGATCCGGGTGATTTTGCATCTCTTACGCAGGCTATTCTTGACGACAACAACATTCAGAATGGTGGTGAACTGTGTAAAAAAGAAGGTTGCATTTATTGGTATCCAAAGAGTCTCAACTATTACTACTATGAGATTCGTCATGACAATGCAGCCAACTCTTACATGGAGTATGGGAAATACGGTGTAGTACGTAATAACTATTATACGCTTACGCTGACAAAGGTGAATGGTAACGGTACACCGTGGTATCCTGGTGGTGGTCCCGAAGATCCGGATGAAGAAGAAGATATCGATAAGAAAGGTGTCTATCTCCATTTTGAGATTAAAGTTGCTCCGTGGATATACTGGACTACAAATTTCGAAATCTAAATAAATTCTTTACTTTCAAAGAAAACAGGGCAGTGCGGACTGCCTGCCCTGTACTTTTAAAATAGATATTCCGTACGGAACAGACCGCCGAAAAAAGTAAAAACAAGCCGGTGACAGGCTTCCCAAAAACAGCACTGAAATATACCGGCGCATCCGAGATGCAATGAAATGCAAAGCGCGCCCCAAAAAGAGGAAATAACCGGAGGTCACAAAATAGAGTCTCTGACAATATAAAATGGCAAACCGATAGGGTTGCCCCCTAAAAGAAAAGATATGTTCGGAAAAACTAAATCGCTGTTCCTTATCGTTGCTTCGATGCTATGTATGGCTTCGTGCGACAGTATAAGCGAAGACCTGCCACGGTGCGAGCTTTGGTTGGAATTTGTATTCGACTACAATATGGAATATGCGGATGCATTTAATCCGCAGGTTAAATCGGTGGATGTACTTGTGTTCGATAGCGATGATAAATTGCTTTTCACCAAAAGTGCCAAGGTTGCTGCGTTGGTTGGTGGAAACCGGATGTCGTTGACCGACGAGCTCGATTTCGGAAGTTATAAAGTACTGACCGTCGGAAGTCTGTCTGACAGATTCCGGCTTTCGGACAATGCAGGTAATAAACTGGTGCCAGGAACAACCACCCTCCAACAAGTCATTGTATCCCTGAAGCGGGAGATGGGTGTTGTTAATTTCGAATTTCAGCATCTTTACTTCGGAGAAGTTGTGGAAGTGGACCACCTGCCATCCAATACCAACCATAAAATTTATCCGGTGAACCTGATACGTGACACCAATCGGTTTAATCTCGCGTTAATGGGATATGAGGAAAATAAAGTGGATGGCACACAATATACATTTGAAATTCAGGCACCGGAAAATGCGGTTTATTCCTGGGAAAACGAACCCACAGGACAAGGGCCGGTTACTTATGTGCCTTACTATACAGGTCCGGGTGAAATATCCGATGTGGTTATGTCTGCACGCCTGAATACGATGCGTTTGCTCAACAGGAGCGGATGGGATTATAAATTTATTATAAGGGATGCGAATACCGAAGCCGAAGTCTGGAGCTACAATCTGATGACACTATTGAGCATTGCCCGGCCGGTTTCCCGTTACGACGGAACGGAACTTCCCTTTCAGGAGTATCTTGACAGGCAGAGTGAATGGAACCTGATATTTACAGTTGTTGAAAAACCCGGAGGAGGATTCCTTCAAATTGGTATTGTCGTGGGGACCTGGATTCATTGGCTCCACGGGATGGAAGTTTAAGAATGAGAAAAAAGCTATTACATATCATTTATCTGGCATCCACCATCCTTTTGTTCTCATGTAGTAGAGAAGCTGATGTGGCTTATGAGTTGCCTGCCATACTACCAGGGCGCAACTTAGCATCGACTTGGTGAACAATGGGGATGTGGAACAACAGGAGAAGATAAACTCCATGCGGTTTATCGTATTCGGCAGTACGCCCGGTGGCGTGAGGCTGGATGTGAATGAACACATCCTGTTGAGCACTCCGGAGACAGCTACTGATATAGATGCGCAACTTCTCGAAGTGACTTCCAGCATGATATTCTGGTCGTAGTTATTGCCAACGAACCGCAGAGTCTCACAAGCCAACTTGACGGTATAGCTAATCTTTTGACATTACAAGAGATGATTTACGACATCTCCAGCATACTGAATAATGACGGGCAGATTATTTCGGCGACCGGAATGCCTATGACAGGAGTGATCCGGGATATATCCATAGCACCCGATGAAACCAAAACAGTGCAAATGGTGATCGAACGTGCCGTAGCCCGGGTAGATGTCTTTATCGAAGCTATAGACGGCGGGGCAGTGACCGGATATACTGCCGGAAGCACCAGTGTCACCTTGCATAATTTTTCCCATGATAGCTATTTCGTGATGGGAAATGTGGGCAACGGCACGCGTGATAACGCCGACTCTTCAAAAAACTACGGAAAGGTGAAGGAAGACGTGTCGGAAAGCAATTTATTAACGCATAGCTGGACGGCTGCGACTACAGAAACTTGGGCATATTCATCGGCTCCCGGAGCTGAAAACCGGAAGTTGCTTTGCTCGTTCTACACAGCCGAACGCCTATTCAAGTCGGATTATTCCGACCGACTGTCTATCAGTATGACTAATGTTCCGAAAGGGCCTTCGGACGTCACCGGAATAACCGGGAAAGTAATTGAAAGCGTAACAAAGGTTGACGGCACAGGTAGTCCGACAGCGCAACCTTTTACGGAGATCCGTCGGAACAACGTGTATCAGGTAACGGCACGCGTAGGAAAAATAGGTATTCAGATACTGACGATAAGCGTAGAAGATTGGGGTGAAAGACAAGACATTGATTTGGATATGGACTTGTAATATCTTTCGCTGATTGTTTTTAATTTCGGAAAAGAAGTAAGATGATAAAGACTATAAATAATATTAGGATGATTATGGCAATGGCTGTCCTTTCGGCTGTCCTCTTTTCGTGTGTCAGAGAAGAGATGACGTGTGATAAGGAATTAATTGTTGTGCAACGTATTGGAGAAGGCGGCTATGTCTACACTCGTGGTACGGTAATCTCTTCGAATACCGATCTGAAAGAAGAGACTTTCGGTCTTTACGGTTCACTGACTCCCAATGCTTCTGTTCCCCAACCATACTTCAATGCAAGTGCTACGGTTAACGCCGACCTGACAGCCACCATCTCGCCGTTGCAATATTGGCCCGGATTGTTGAATGCGAGCATGAAGTTCTTCTCCTGGTATCCGTACAGTGATGCGAATGCGCCTACTGCGAGTTTCACTGATCCCGGAGAAATGGTGCTGAATTATACAGCGAATGAATCCGCCGCCAATCATGTCGATGTATTGGCGGCTATATCGGGCCCTATATGGTTGAAGGTGTGAATATACACTTCTACCACACATTGACCAAGGTTACCTTTACATTCAAGAAAGTAGCTCCTGTACCGAATGAGGTGACTATCGAGAAAATAGAATTCCAGAATGTGGGAAAAAGCGGTAACCTTGCGATGACTGAAATTCCGACCACCACGACGAAAAACGGCAAACCGAAGTTTGTCTGGAGCGATGTCGCCACCGGGAAGGTCGCTTCTACTCCCACCGGTAACAAAACAGTTACTGAAGATGCCACCTTGATAGGTGATACATTCCTCATGTTGCCGACTGACGCTTTCTCCGCAACCGCCAAAATCGTTGTTACCACCAACTTTGGCGATCGGGAATTCCTGTTCAGTGATATTCTCGCCAAGAATCCGCATTCTTGGGAATCGGGCGAGTACATCAACTACAATCTTACGATATCCAACGAAACCTATCAGCTTTCAGCTACCCCGCTTGAATGGACGGAAAGCCAGGTGAATGTAATTTTCGATAAACAGTATTATCTCAAATTATCGCAGACCAAGGTACAGACGGCTGGTGATGGGGTCACTGTCAATATAGAAGTGAAAACGAATTATGATGCTAATCCGGATACAGGATTTCTGCCGGGGGCGTCATTAAACAAAAGTACCATGGATACGTGGCCGACAGTTAATATGACTCAGATATCCCTTTCGGAAGGAGTGTATACGTATAATATCCAGGTTGTGATGCCCAAATTTAATTCAGGAACCGGAACTAAGCGGGAAACAGGCTTTTATATCAATGCCGGTAATTTGCGGCACCATGTACTGTTGAGTCAGTGGAGAGAAGACGGAGAGTGGCTGACCTCGAACGTAGAGTTGGACAGCAACGATAATGGAACCGGAAATATGCGACGTCGCAAGATTGTCTTTACTTCGGGCAATCCGGGAATATGGGAGTGGAAGATAACCCAGATACAAGATCCGGATAAAATTCTGCTTAACAGTGAGACAATGCTCGAAACAAGTGGCGTGAGTGGTGATGCGGTTTACTTCTACTTTAGAGCCGATGCTGTGTCCGGTGATACGGCTAGACTCATACTAACCAATACGAATGGTGATAATCTGCCAATAACGGTGACATTGACCGCACCATAATGACGAATATGCAATATCAAAGTTTAAGGAAAGGAAATAGAAATATGCAATATAAGGTTTCAATAAAAAGAAAGTGCTATCTTTTGTCTGTTCTGTTGATGACGGTATGGCTTACCGGATGCGTACAGGAAGAATTTGAGTCGACGCCTTCTCCGGCAGGAAATGGCATTCGTTTTACATTAACGGTTCCCGATGTAAACCTCCCGTCCGTATCTTCGCGTACGATGACCGGAACGGGAACAGCAAAGAAAGAAGACGAAATAGAAACGGTGGATATTCTTGTTTTTGATATGTCACGCCGGCAGTATTTCTGGAATGGGTCAGCGCTACAGGAGTCACTCAGGACTTGGCTGACAATTCCACTGTGAGTTTCTCTGCTGTGCTTTCTCCCACTACCGCATCTACCTGCATCGTGGTTGTGGCAAATAAGGAACTTGATAATATTGTGTCGGGCTTCACGAAGGGAGCGACCACCAAGTTGAGGCAATGGAAAAGATGCTCCACACCCAGACCGGCAAATGGTTGGCAGATGGCTCGACAACTGGTGGGTATACGCGGATTCCGATGTACGGGGAGAAGGTAATAAGCAAAATCACTCCTTCGATGGATCCGATAACCGGCATAAATATGAAACGTATGCTGGCGCGTATTGATATCCGTAATAACAGTGCCACTTCGAATTTCACGGTCGAAGAGGTTTACCTGGCCAATTACAATACCACCGGATATATTGCTCCGGCATGGAACACGAACGGCAGGTTACTGACCCGGTTCCGGATACTCCGGTTCTCCCCGCGGGTAGTGGTAAAATGACGGAAGAAGGGGATGCAATCCTTTATTCCGTAAATGGTAACACACCCTACGATGGGGAGATTTATACATTTGAATCCCTGGCGGCAGAGGATGCCGGTGGTGCGGGAGCAGACGGAGAAGCGAGCCGTAAGGATGCTACTTGCCTGATTGTGAAAGGAAGGATCGGTACGGGTGAATCGACATTTTACCGGGTGGATTTTACCAAAAACGGAAATACAGGAGAACAAGTGGAATATTTGCCTTTGAAGCGAAACCATAAATACATCATTACCATTACCCAAGCATTGGGAACCGGTTATAAAAGTTTTAGCGAGGCGCTGGCATCATATACAGTCATGTCCAACCTTAAAATCCGGTTGATACACTATGACCGTGACAAAGTCAAAGATGTAGTCTACAATGGGCAATATATGCTCGGAGTGGGTGAATCGGAGGTTGCTGTAACTCAATACCAGAATAATAGTTATGCTATAGACGTTTTTACTGACAGTCCCGGAGGCTGGAAGGCCACCATTACTGCAGGGAACGACTGGCTCAAATTTGAAGGTGGAGCTGATGCGGCATCAGGCGTTGCGAATGATGATACCCAACTCAAATTGAAGATTCCATATTTTAATGATGAAAATATTGGCGTTGGGCGTAAGGCTACTGTTACGTTGACGGCAGGTCGCCTGACTCACAATATTGAAGTGACACAGTATACGATAGATCCGGGAATTATCAAATTTGTCGATGCATACGGAAATGTGTTGGAGAGAGGTCTTTTTTTCCAATTCGAAATCCTGATGGCGACGAACTCCCTCTCGAACCGCAGACGGTGTATGTCATGTTTTCCGTGGATAGGATAGAAGGTAAGCTTTATGGCACTGGCGGTGTCAATATGGTCCAATATAATGTCGGCGGTTTGATTCCGCAATTAGACAGGACGAATGCGATACCGTTCAGTGAAAGGGTGCAGGCGTTTACCATACAGCCTAATCCGCGAAGAGCAGGCGATGGTACTGTTGAAGATGGTGCAGGCTGGTGGTGGCGTTGGGACTTTATGTTGTTCGACCTGTACGATAAGGAAGGATACCTTACTCAAGTACAATTCCCCATCAATCAGGGGGAGCTGGAGTTTTCACTCCGATATCTTTCCACTACAGTCAATAGTCGTACTTATAAAGTCAATCTGGGTGCGGAACAATACTTGCAATTGTTTGTCAATAACAATTGGGAAATTATGGATATTGAGGAATTGAATATAACGAACGATGATGGCACCGGACTGATTCGGACCGATTCGGATAATGATGTAATTATAGGTAGAAAGAATGCGGACGACAAGATGTATCTTGAGTCTATCATAGGCTATGATGACGGCAAGGGAAATGATGTGGTTGGTCATGGATACGATTTCAGGCTGAAGCTTCACCCCGGCAAGTGGAAAGAAGGAAAAAGCGGAACGATAAGAATCACGTTCAGAAATGTAATGCATACCGTGGCGGATGAAGAATTCCCGTTTTATCGTACGATTGACCTTCAGATGGTGTCCGAAACCAAATCTTACACAACTGCCGGGGAACCTCTTTTCTATCTTTATCCGCTTCGGTTTGATAATAGGAGATATTATAACGGAACTAACCAAAGTGTGGGGCGATTGGAAAATGTAGCCGATGCGGAGGATATCTGTAGGAATATAGGCGATGGTTGGCGTCTGCTACTGCTAGTGAACTGTTGCTGTCATTTGTCTATGAAAATGCTTTGGGTGGTAATGCGATTAACAGTAATTATCATGACGGTCAGAATATATATGGGTGGTATCAAAACTGGACAGGTAACTACTGGTCTTCATCATACTATGAGGCTAAAGGCTCTACAACACGTTTTGGGATGGAAATGTCGGCAGGTTATCCGGATTCCGCACCTGTTAGTAATAATAATTATTTTCGTTGCGTAAGGGATAATACAAATAGCGGAAAGAAGTACCTTATTTGATGGTAGAATCCTCGGGGGTCACTATTGTCTCTCGCGATGCCAGTGGAGGAACAGATCCTTTGGTGTTATTTGCTTCAGGTGAAACTCCGGATACAAGTGTCGCAATGAATAAGGTTGCTCCTAAGTTTCAGATTGAAAATTCCAGTAGTAATGGTAAAACTTGGGCGGAAGCAAAAGCGGCATGCGAAAGTAAAGGGAGTGGCTGGCGTCTACCTACTCAGCGTGAGATGTATTTAGTACTCAGTATGGGAGGGGCTGTTACCAATATCGAAAACCAAGGTTTCGGTGACTCGACTACTTGGATAGGGAACGGATTCGAGAAGATTAGTGCTGTGCACTGGACATTGACTTCACGCGATAGCAACTATTGGCTGGTCGGACATAATAATGGTGAATTCGGCGCATGGGCTACGGTAGAGTCCACAACTTGGGCTTGGTATCGTTGTGTGCGCACAATAGAATAAAAGCTAAAAGAACTGTTAATCAGAATGTTATTTGTCTTCATTCTGATACATGCACGTCTATT
>ENA-OQIG01000492-OQIG01000492.1-human-gut-metagenome-genome-assembly--contig:-NODE-492-length-22680-cov-5.019997_pt1 | contig 22680 bp, 22 predicted proteins | sample MGYA00242576_ERZ504741 | MGnify/ENA primary metagenome ERZ504741 (study PRJEB26092, sample SAMD00036436) | human gut metagenome | host: Homo sapiens | study: EMG produced TPA metagenomics assembly of... | reverse complement strand
AAAATGCGACTCAACAACAAGTCGCATTTATTGAAAACTGGATTAACAACTATCCAAAGAAACTATTCAATTATAAATCTCCTAAAGAGTTTTTACAGACTGGCTAATTTGAACTTGAAATTTGGCAAAAAATAAAGTACAACCCCAAAAACTGTCCCTGCATATCTGGTATAATGTGACAGTAAAAATTATTGAGAGTGAATTTAGAAGGGTTGGTTATGACAGCGTCAGCATTTAGGTTATTAGAACTTCATAATCGTATTAATCAGGGCAAATCGTTAGAAAAAGCTGATCTTTTGGAAACATTTTGTATTGATTCCAAGACATTTCAACGAGATATCAATAAACTTAGGGATTATTACCGGGAAAAAGGGTTAGGTGATATTATCTATGACCGTAAGGAAAATTGTTACAGGTTGGATAAAAGTGCCAAACATCTTACAGAGAAAGAGATTTTTGCCATTTGTAAAATTCTAATTGAAAGTCGTGCCTTTAACAAGGAAGAGTTTAACAAAATTGTTGATAAATTACTTATACTCTGCCAAGGAGAAGAACGTAGAGGTGTTAAGGATGCAATTAACAATGAAAGATTTCATTATTTAGAACTTCAACATGGCAAAGCGCTTATTGATGATATTTGGAAACTTAGACAAACAATTACCAATCAACAGATAATAGAGATTGATTATCAGCGAGCAGATAAGAAGATTAAACAACATAAGGTAAAGCCTGTTGGGATTGTTTTTTCGGAATTTTATTTTTACCTATTGGCGTTTCCAATGGATGTAACGATTGAGTATCCAATTATATTTAGAGTTGACCGAATTGAAACGATAAAAATCACTAGTGGAACCTTTACAATAGACCCCAGGGGTTATGATGAAGCAGGTTTTAAAAAGAGAACGCCATTCATGTATAGTGGAGAGTTACAAACGATTCGTTTCGAATTTGCAGGCGTTTTAGAAGCCTTACTGGACAGACTCCCAACAGTCCGCATCGAAAAAGAAACAGAGAAAGGTGTAATAGCCAGAGCAGAAGCCTTTGGTAAAGGCCTTGAAATGTGGCTGAGAAGTCAAGGAGATAGGGTAAGGATCTTAGAAAAAGAGGAGTAGATATGGAACTTATGCAAGATAATGAAAAAGGATTGAAACAAGAACTTGTTGCAGATAGTCTTGATTATGAAAATTTTGACTTTGATGCGATGGAAGAAGTGTTGAATCAAGAAGTTGGAGATTTGGTTGCTGATTTAGAATCACTAGGAGAAGAAGAATTATTAACCAATCCAGATTCGCTTGGGAAAGAGATTTATAATTCAATTTTTAATCAACTTGGGGCACAAAGTGGACTTGATTTATCTAGTGAAAAACTTATTGATAAATATAGAAGAACTCATAAGGATGAAACGTCTCAGAGTGCGGGTGTGGCAGCTTTAAGAGATAAAAAGTATACAGAGACGCGTAAAAATAATACTGCTGCCTCAAAAACAAGTACGGGTATACAAGATGCATATACAGGTAAAATAGTTAAAACAAGTGATGGGCATCAGATTAATACTGATCATGTCGTTTCACGTAATGAAATATATGGATCTGGTTTTAAGAAGAGATTAAGGGAATTATCTGGTTATGAGGTTAAGGATTTAGCAAATTTGGATGAGAATCTTGTTCCAACTAATGAGGCTCTTAATAAAAGTAAAAGTGATAAATCTATAAAAGAATACACAGCAACTCAAGAACAGCGAAGAAAAGATCTTGCAGCCCAGAACCAGAAAGCTAATGAAAAAATAAGAAATAATCCAAATCTTTCTGAACAGGAGAAGCAAGCGAAGATTAAGGAAAATGATATTCGATTAAAGGATAAATTGGATGCTGATTCTGAAAGTATGAAATCAGTAGATAAAAGGGCGAGAAAGGCTATTAATAAAGAGATAGCTGTTGGTGCGGCTAAAAATGTAGCAAAAGATGCAGGCCGTGCTGCGTTACGTGGCATACTAGTGTCATCAGCAGTAACGTTAATAAAGAATATCATCGATAGTCTTGTAGAATTTTGGAAGTCAGGTCATAAATCTTGGTCTTTATTTAAGGAGAAGACAAAGCAAGCCATATCAAATTTCTTTAATTCACTTAAGGAAATTTTGGGAAATGCAAAATCTTCAGCACTAGGTTCAGTCGTTAATAACATAGTGAGCTTATTTGGAGAGATAGTTGGAAAAATCTGGAGCTTTTTAAAAACAGGTGTTACTACATTAAAAAGTGTAGTAGGAATTCTATCTCGCAAGGATACTCCACTTAGTATTCGAATCGCAGAAATTGGAAAGACTGTAGTTGTAGGATTAGCTGTGGCAAATACAGCTGTTTTATCAGAAGCCATCAATACAGCTCTCATATCAGCATTTCCAGCTTTGGAAGCGATGACGGTACCAATTATTGGATCTGTTTCAGGATTTATTGTAGAGCTTCTTCTTGGTATTCTAAATGGAGTAATTGCAGGAATTGTTATAAATAAGATTAACAAGTACATCGCTAAAAAACAAAAAAGTGATTTGAGATCTCAGACTATAGACAAAAACAACCAAATCCTTCGTAAGCAAGAAATCCTAATTGCTCTTGGTAATGAAAAACTAGAGTTTGAGAGTAAGAAGATTATGAAGAGGATTGATAACCGACATAGAGAAGCAAATAAGATAGCACAAGAAGCCTTAGAGGAAATTTTTACGCCCGTTCCTGAGAGTGACTATAACATTGCGGAAATGCAAGCAGATTTAGAAGATTTATTGAAATAGGAGATAAGATGTCAAAAGAAGTTCAAGAATATATTCTTAGTCATTACAGAACCTTTTCAACAGCAGATATCAAAAAAGCAGGTAGCTCTTATTTAGATATTTGTGATACAGTTAATGAAATGGAAAAAGCTGGCTTAGTCGAGTGGGAAGAAGAGCAAAGAAAATATGTTGTTCTTGTAGAAACACCTCCTCAAACTGGTATGATGTCAAAAGAAATCCAAGAATATATTCTTAAAAATTATAGATACAGAAGTTTTTCACCGACAGATATCACAAAAGAAACAAACAAATACTATAATGAAGTTTGTGAAACAGTTAAACAAATGGAAAAAGCTGGCGTAGTGGAATGGAAAAAAGAGCAAGGAAAGTATGTTGTTATCGCAGAACCATCAACAGATTATATCTCTCAAACTGTTAAAGAAAAAGATTATACTCCTCAAACTGTTATCAGAAACAAGACAAATAGCTTTAATTTGAATAATTATAGTGAGTTTACTAGTCAGGCCGAACGTTTTAAAAAGTCTAAAAAAGACATTGATAAGTTTGCTAACAGTGTACCAAAGAAATCAGAACTTCCTATGTTAGCTGAAAAAGAAAAGTTCTTAAAATATTTTGAACGTGGTGCAAAAGTTAAGCCCGAAAATATAAATGAGATTACTAAAAATGTTCAAAAGTCTCTGGAAGCAAATAATAATCATATTATAAAAATTTATGAAGAATTTACGTCTATTTATAATGCATTTGACTCACTTGATAAGGACTACATGCAACGTATTTTGCTGAATACGGAAGCGGCTAAAGAAGCAAATAAAAAAGCCGTTCGAGGTCTTGAAGAAAATCAAAAACTTATAGAATCTCAAAAAATGGTTATTGAAGTTCTTAAAAAACATAAGAATGACTTAGATGAACTTCAACATTTGAAAGACATTGATTGGTTCTATGATGAATATCAAGATTTTAAAGCGAGTCAAGAAGATGCATTTGATGAAGTCTATGCATCTCAAGAATTAGTGGCTGATGAGATATTACATCTTCAAGAAAAACAGACTACTACAACGCAGCAACTCACTAACTTGGATGATGAATATCAAGACTTTAAAGCGAGTCAAGAAAAAGCACTTGGTGAGTTACATACTTCTCAAGAGTCTATGGCTGGACAATTTTCAGCATTCCAAGAGGAATACAACAGAATTTCGCAAGTGCAAACTGAAAGTCTTGCAGAAACTAAGCGTCTTCAAGAAGAAGCTGGTAAAAAGATTCAGTATCTATCAATCGGACTAGGTGTGAATTTTGTAGCTGTGGTTGTATTGTTAATTTTACTAGTTAGCGGGGTGTTTTAATGATATCAAGTGAATACCGTCAAAAGTTACTTGATGAGTGTCAAAAATTAGATCTTCAATTACAAAAAGACAAAGCTTTTGAAAAAATTGCTTTGGATATTGTTGATAATAAAAATGATGCTGCAGTGTTGGCATTAATTAATCAATTGGGACATTTGAAACATCCTCAGGGAACATTTGCAAAAAATCAGGCAATAATTCTTAAATTACTTTATCTTTATCTAGGTTCAAAGCAAATTGATGAAAGTTATCAGCAACTTAAGACATCGTCAAATAAATCATTAGACGACCTACAAGAAGATTTGAATAAACTGGTAGGTTTGACAGCTGTAAAAGAGCAAGTTAATGATTTAATTACATTTAATAAAATTCAACAAGCTCGTGTTAAAGCAGGATTGAAGAAATCTAATAAAACTTTACACATGGCATTTTTAGGAAATCCTGGAACAGCTAAAACAACGGTCGCTCGTATTGTTGGAAAAATGTATAAATCACTTGGCTTATTGAGTAAAGGACACTTTATTGAAGCTAGTCGGACAGATTTGATTGCAGAATATCAGGGACAAACAGCGATTAAGGTTAAAAAACTGGTTAACCGTGCTAAAGGAGGAGTGTTATTCATTGATGAAGCTTATAGCATTACAGAAAATGAAAAAAGTGATAGCTATGGTAGAGAATGTTTAACAGAATTAACTAAAGCTTTGGAAGATTATCGTGATGATTTAGTCGTGATTGTGGCAGGTTATTCTGATTTGATGGATAAGTTTTTCCAATCTAACCCAGGTTTGAAATCTAGATTCAATACTTTTATTGATTTCCCAGATTATACACTAGATGAGTTGGTTGACATCTTTACATTTGATTGTAATTCTTATGAGTATAGGCCTACTGAGACAGCACTTTTAAAAGTAAGAGAGTGGTTTGATTGCAAGCTGAAAGAACAGGATGAAAACTTCTCAAATGGTCGCTTAGTTAGAAATTTCTTTGATGATGTTGTATTAGCTCAATCTAAAAGGTTATCAAAAGAAACAGCTACACCAAGTCGTAACCAACTGATGCAAATCATTGAATCAGATATTCCAACCTATACTTTAAAAACAGAAGACGTAAACAAATAACGGTGAGCAAATGCTCTCCGTTATTTTTATATCTCTCATTTTCTGCTGAGGGATTTGATTTCTTAACTTTCTTAAATCTCAGGGAATAGTTTGGCTAGGATTTTTGGTGTAAGTGCTTGTCCTGGACCCTCGTGACAATAAGTGTGAAGGTAAATAGCAGGGTTGAAATTGAGTTCAATACAAGCACAGTTTGGCTCTTCTTTGCTTGCAGGAAGACTCTTATCAGGAATAATCAAATCAACTCCACACACCCAAGCACCAACAGCTCTAGCCATTTGCGCAGCTAATGTTTTATAATCGTCTGGCATAATGTCTGTCACATCAATGGAATCTCCACCTGTTGAAATGTTAGAGTTACGTCGCAAATCAACTCGGACTCTGTCAGCTGGAATATCATCAGGCGTGTAACCTTGTTGTTGGAGCATGAGCTTTTCAACATCGCCAAGGTCAATGATTTCAAGTGGAGAACGGTGGTCACGTCCACGTAGTGGGTCTTGATTTTTCATCTCTACTAATTGAGCGATGGTGTGCTTGCCGTCTCCGACGACGTTAGCAGGAACACGCAGTAGCACAGCTTCACATTTGCCATCTAGGACGAAAAAGCGGTATTCCGTACCTGAAATGAATTCTTCAATAAGAACAGTATCATCTTCAGCAAAGGCGATATCCAAGGCTTTTTGATAAGCTGTTAGGTCGGCAGATTCCTTGAAAATAGAAATACCAAGTCCAAAGTTAGTTGATTTTGGTTTGACGACGATAGCTTTGTCTTTGATTTGTGAGAAATAGCGGAGCGCAGCAGCTTTATCAGCGAATTCTTCACCTTTTGGAACTGGGAAACCAGCTTTTGACAATAGTTTTTTAGTGACAACTTTATTTTCCATGATAAGTGGTGTGATGTAGCTGTCTTTGCCGGTCATGTTGGCATTTTTAACGTATTCGACGTGTTCACCGTGCCAAAGTTTGATGAATTGGTCGTTTTCGTCGAGAACCTCTAAGTGAACACCTTTTTGGATGGCATCAAACATCAATAATTGTGTTGATAATTCCATGTTTTCATAGCCTTTGAGTGCGTAAGGGGCTTGCCAAGCATAATCGTGAAAGGCTTGACCTTGTTTTTGCCCAAAAGATTCTAATGATAGGGTGTCAATCTCTTCTAGCAAGCGTCCAGCGATAGTTTGTTCAGGATGCTCAATCTGATTTTTGATAGCGTCGATAAGCCCTTGATAATAGTCAGATAATTCAAAGTAATCGACAATTCCTTGCATAGCTAAAAGGATGATTTCGATGGGAGCATCTTCAGGTAATTTATCTAGAGGGTGGCTAAGTGCAATTTTGTCATTTAGCTTGCTAGCCTCTGTGATGTCTTGGTCAATAGCAGAGCTACTATCTAGCCAAAGAAGCGCAAGAACAAAAAGGTGCACAGTATCAAGTGTCTCTTGAGTAATTCCACGGTTATCAAAAGGATTGAGGTCAAAAGTGCGCAGTTCAAGGTAAGTGACACCATTTGTCAGATAGTCACGAACATGCTTGCTGCCACGCAGGCGAACCGCAGAGTAAAATTCTTTTTCAGCAATCAACTTGCCAGAAGCTATGTAAGCCTCAATATCGGAAATGTATTTTTCCAAGCTTTCGTAAGAAACCTGAATGTCTTTATGATTAACATAACCTAAGTGACTGTTTCGGATGGAGCGAACGGGCTTGGCTAAAGTTTTACTAAAAAAGCCTTCTTCAGCTATTGGCGAAGCCCCATACAGATAAGTTAAAAGCCAACGAAAACGTAGGAAATTCTGAGCTAATTTAAGGTGAATATCATTCTTAAAATCAATAATAGACTGATAGCCGCTTTCTTTAAAAAGGCTTGCGACCAAATCTTTTCCAAGCTCCATGTTGAAGTGAATACCAGACATTGATTGCAGTGTTTTTCCATAAACGTCAGCCAAGTGTTTTCTGTAGTAGCACTCGTAGTCATCCTCTAGCTTGGCAATGTGAATGTCTGTTTCACATAGTTTTGGTGGTATTGATAAAGGCCAGAGGTATTCAGACTTATCGATGGAACGGCCAGCAACATCAGTCAGTGCTCCCAAAAAGCGGAGCGCTTCTTTTGTGGAATGAGCGATAGGCGTGATAAGTTCTAGCTGTGCTTCACTGTAGTCCGTCTGAATGTAAGGGTGAAAGGAGCGACTGCCTAGGCAAGCAGGGTGGTCAGTTTGTGCGATACGGTGGTCTTTTCCAATTCGAAGACTTTCTCTTTCTAACCCAAAAGTTGCTTGAAGAATAGGCAAAGTCGCTGGTGATTTTTCTAGTAAACCATTAAGTGACATGGTAATTCCTCGCTACTCTAATTACTATGATTATGATGTAAACGGTATACATTTTAATGTAAATTTATTCTATGGAAAAGCGTCTGAAAATGCAAAGATTTGCTATGAAAAAAGTTTTGCTTTACCAAGAGTTGTTTGAATATTTTAACTATGAGAGAAAATATGTGAAAAAAAGCCGTTTTTTCAAAAAAAAGTTCGGAAAAAATAAAATCTCAAGGTCAAATATTGAAAAAAACACAGAAAAGTCATATAATAAATTGTAAGACAAACTCGCAGGTGAGATTCCTGCCAAGTTGTAGAGAAAGGACGAAGATACGAATTTTAGCTTGGAGATGGAGACGACAGGCTGGATAAGTTAGTATCGTTTTTATTTGCTCGCTAGGTGATTTCGTATCAGTATCGAACAGAATATGACATCAGTAGTAGTTGTTGGTACCAATGGGGTGATGAAGGTAAAGGTAAAATCACTGACTTCTTGTCACAAGATGCTGAAGTGATTGCACGTTATCAAGGTGGAGATAATGCAGGACACACTATCGTTATCGACGGTAAAAAATTCAAATTGCATTTGATTCCATCAGGTATTTTCTTCCCAGAGAAAATCTCAGTTATCGGAAATGGTGTAGTTGTTAATCCAAAATCATTGGTAACTGAATTGAAATACTTGCACGATGAAGGTATTAAGACAGATAGTCTCCGTATTTCAGACCGTGCACACGTTATTTTGCCATATCACATCAAGCTTGACCGTTTGCAAGAATCTTCTAAAGGTGATAACAAAATTGGGACAACAAACAAAGGTATCGGCCCTGCTTACATGGATAAAGCAGCGCGTGTCGGTATTCGAATTGCTGACCTTTTGGACAAAGATATCTTTGCAGAACGTTTGCGCGTGAACTTGGAAGAAAAGAATCGTCTTTTCGAAAAAATGTACGAATGCGAACCAATCAAATTTGAAGATATCTTTGAAGAATATTATGAATATGGTCAACAAATCAAAGATTACGTTACAGATACATCAGTTATCTTGAATGATGCTCTTGACGCTGGTAAACGTGTTCTTTTCGAAGGTGCACAAGGTGTTATGCTTGATATCGACCAAGGAACTTACCCATTTGTTACTTCTTCAAACCCAGTTGCTGGTGGGGTAACAATCGGTTCAGGTGTTGGTCCAAGCAAGATCAATAAAGTTGTCGGTGTATGTAAAGCTTACACAAGCCGTGTTGGTGACGGTCCGTTCCCAACAGAACTTCTAGATGAAGTTGGAGATCGTATCCGTGAAATCGGTCACGAATATGGTACAACAACTGGACGTCCACGTCGTGTTGGTTGGTTTGACTCAGTTGTTATGCGTCACAGCCGCCGCGTATCAGGTATCACAAACTTGTCACTTAACTCAATCGACGTTCTTTCAGGACTTGATACTGTTAAAATCTGTGTGGCATACGACCTTGACGGTCAACGTATCGACCACTACCCAGCAAGTCTTGAACAATTGAAACGTTGTAAACCAATCTACGAAGAATTGCCAGGTTGGTCAGAAGACATCACAGGTTGCCGTAGCCTAGATGAACTTCCCGAAAATGCTCGTGACTACGTTCGCCGTGTTGGTGAACTCGTTGGTGTTCGCATTTCAACATTCTCAGTTGGACCAGATCGCGATCAAACTAACATCCTTGAATCAGTTTGGGCAAATATTTAATTAAGTTGAAAAAAATCTTTATAAAAGCAAACCCTGCCAGAAGCTTTCTGGCGGGGTTTTGTGCTAAAATGAAGGTAAGAAATACCCTTATTTTTTAAATGGCATTTGCTTGAAAAAGAGTTGTAAATAACGTGAAAATTTTCACAGAAATTTAACAAATGTCATATTGAGATTACAATCGTCATTTTGTCTTAATCTGTTTTTGTTAACCTATTAATGTTGCCTGATTTAAAAAGGAGGAAAAATGGTTAAACGAATTTTATCAATTGCACTGGCTTATGTTGGTATTATTGTTGGTGCTGGACTTTCTTCGGGACAGGATTTGATGCAATATTTTGTCGGATTTGGTATCTGGGGAATGATTGGCGTTATTGTTTTAGGTATTTTGAATGCTATCTTTGGACGTATTATCGTGACATTAGGAAGTTACTATCGTTCGAATGACCACTCAGAGGTGCTTTCAAAGATTGCCCATCCTTTTACCAATCGTGTATTAGACATTGCTTTGATTATTTCTTGTTATGTCATTGGATTTGTCATGATTGCTGGAGCGGGTTCTAACCTTAATCAACAATTTGGATTGCCCACTTGGTTAGGAGCTTTAATCTGTGTTCTCCTTGTGATTTTTGTAAGTTTCCTTGATTTTGAGAAAATTACTCAGATTATTGGGATTTTCACGCCGATTGTTATTATCATGGTATTGATCATTGCTGGTCATAGTCTGATTGGACATTCTTTTGACTTTGAACAGTTAAATACAGTAGCTAAGACTCTACCGACAAATATGCCAAATATTTGGGTGTCTGTTCTTAATTACTTCGCCATTTGTGTGATGACTGGGGTATCAATGGCTTTTGTCTTGGTGGTTCAATTATTCGTATTGGCGTTGCTGAAAAAGGGGGAACACTTGGTGGTGCAATTGTCGGTCTGATTATTGCGATTACCTCACTTGTCTTGTTTGTCAATGTTGGAAAGATTGCTTCTGCAGATATTCCAATGTTAGTACTTGCCAATGAAATCCATCCTTGGTTTGCTTTTGCCTATTCCCTTGTCGTATTTGGGCTTATTTTCAACACAGCCTTTAGTCTTTACTATGCTTTAGCAAAACGCTTTTCTGAAAATAAAGGTGAAAGTCAGTTTAAACGTGACATGATTTTTTTTGTCGTAAGTGGTTATGCCTTGTCCTTCCTTGGTTTTAAACAACTGGTTTCTGTCATGTATCCAATCCTTGGTTACATTGGCTTGATTATGTTGGTTGTTTTGCTTCAAGCTTGGATTCGTGAAAAAGGTAATGTGCAGGACGAAAAACATCTTCGTCGCCGCATGATTTCCTTGATTTCTAAAAAATATGACGATGATAAGAAATTTACCAAGAAAGATAAAGTAGAATATCAACAACTAGGTGAAGAATCTGTCGTTGAAACAAAAGAAATTAAAAAAGATATTCATGACCACGTTGAGCAAGTGTTCGATTCGGAAAATGATGATTAATCAAGAATAAGAAAGCTAGAAATATTATTTTTCTAGCTTTTTTAAATGACTGGGGTAATATTCATAAAAGTAGTTAAGAAAGCGCTAAAAATATGCTATACTGAAACTAAAAGGTGAAAAGGAAGTAAGCAATGGCAAGGTTTGTGAGTAGTTTTTCGGGTGTTCTGATTATTCTTATCATGGTATTAGTCGGTTATGTGCTAACCAAAAAAGGTTGGTTCGATGAAAAAGCGCCGAATCTCATTGCCAAGTTGGTAACACAAGTAGCATTACCATGCTATATGATTTCAACCATTGTTGGGCGTTTTACGGCAAAAGAGTTGCTTGAAATGCTGCCACAATTGCGTTTTCCAGCGCTTTCAATGGTGATTTTATTAGCTATTGCTGTAGCGGTAGCTCATTTATTCTTGATTGATAAAAAGCATCAGGGCTTATTTGTTTCTATGTTTTTTAATTCTAATACGATTTTTGTGGGACTTCCTATCAATCAAGCACTTTTTGGGGATAAAAGTATTCCTTATGTCTTGGTTTATTACATGTGTAACACGACGTTTTTCTGGACTATAGGGACTTATTTGATTCAAAGAGATGGTCGCAAAGAAGTCACGCTTGATTTGCGAGGAACCTTGAAGAAAATCTTCTCGCCACCACTTATGGGATTCATCATTGGGGTGATTTTGGTTCTTTTAAATATCAAACTCCCAGCTTTCTTATTGAGTGATTTCCAATATTTGGGCAATTTGACCATCCCTTTGTCGATGATTTTCATTGGGATTTCGGTGGCAAATGTAGGGCTGTCACGTTTGCGATTTACCAAAGACAATGTCTTGGTCGTAGTCGGGCGTTTCGTGATTGCTCCGCTTTTGATGTTAATCATTGTCAAACACACCCAAATGCCACAATTGATGAAAGAAGTCTTTATTATTCAATCAGCCATGCCAGTCATGACCAATGCACCTGTTGTGGCTAAACTTTACGGAGCAGATAGTGACTATGCAGCTATCATGGTAACCGAATCAACTATTTTGACTATGGTTGTCATTCCAATTCTAATGCTCTTATTGAACGTTTTATAAATATCATTAGCATTCCAAAAATCTAATAATTGGGATGCTTTTTTAAAACAAAAAGCCTAGCTGGAGTAGCTAGACTTTAAGGAGATTATGAAAAAGATACATTCATCTAAATTGGGAGTTCTAGATGAACGTCAAACTAGCAAAGCTAGTTGTGAAAGTTTTAGGAATGATTATAGTATAAGAGGAGTGGCTTAAAGTAAGCTTAAGGAGAAATTTTTTCTTCTTTTTGAAACATCTTTAAGAGCCAAATGGAGGCTCAAGATGTGGTATAATAAAGCCATGGAAAACAAGAAGAAATTATTATTAATTGACGGGTCATCCGTTGCTTATCGTGCCTTTTTTGCACTTTACAATCAGATTGATCGCTTTAAAAACCGTGCTGGTCTGCACACCAATGCCATCTATGGTTTTCACCTCATGCTCAATCATTTATTAGAAAGAATTCAGCCAACGCACGTCTTGGTAGCTTTTGATGCGGGAAAAACGACTTTCCGTACAGAAATGTACAAAGATTACAAAGCTGGTCGTGCTAAAACACCAGATGAATTCCGTGAACAATTGCCATACATTCGTGAAATGTTAACGGCGCTTGGTATCAATTGGTATGAATTGGAAAACTATGAAGCTGATGACATCATCGGAACATTGGATAAATTGGCTGAAAATGAAGATGAGTACGACGTAACCATTGTCAGTGGGGATAAAGACCTTATCCAATTAGCGGATAACAACACAACTGTTGAAATTTCTAAAAAAGGTGTGGCTGAGTTTGAAGAATTCACCCCAACTTACCTTATGGAAAAAATGGGGATTACGCCAAAACAATTCATCGACCTTAAAGCCTTATGGGTGATAAATCCGATAATATTCCTGGTGTTACCAAAGTTGGTGAAAAAACAGGTCTAAAACTTCTCTTAGAATACGGCAGCCTTGAAGGTGTTTACGAAAACATCGACGGCATGAAGAAATCTAAGATGAAAGAAAACTTGATTAATGATAAAGAGCAAGCTTTCTTATCTAAGACCTTGGCGACAATTAACATCACAGCGCCGATTGCGATTGGTTTAGATGATATTAATTACAGCGGACCAGACTTAAAAAAACTTGTGCCATTTTATGATGAAATGGGCTTCAAACAGTTTAAAGACAATCTTGGTGCTACTAAGAAACAAGAAAAATTCGATGTTTCCTACACTGAAGTGGATAGCTTGAGTGCAGACATGTTCACAGATGATCAATTTTTCTATTTTGAAATCTTAGGTGATAATTATCATATTGAAAATATCATTGGTTTTGCTTGGGGAAATGACAAGGCGATTTATGCATCAACAAATCTTGAGTTGCTTAAGGACGATTTGTTCAAAGCAGCGCTAGCTAAACCAATCAAGACTTATGATTTCAAACGTAGCAAAGTGCTTCTTAGCCATTTAGGAATTGATTTGCCTGCGCCAGCATTTGACAGCCGCTTGGCAAAATACCTCTTGTCAACCGTGGATGACAATGAATTATCAACGATTGCTCGTCTTTACACAGAGTATGTTCTTGATAGCGATGAAGCTGTTTATGGTAAAGGGCTAAACGCGCCGTGCCAGATAAGGCTGTTCTTCTTAGCCACTTGGCTCGTAAGATTGTTGTTTTGAACCACTCTGAAAAAGCCATGCTAGACAAGCTGACAGAGCATCAACAAGCAAGCCTTCTCTTTGATATGGAACAACCTCTTGCAAACGTTCTTGCTAAGATGGAAATCGCTGGTATTTCGGTTAAGAAAGAAACGCTGCAAGACATGGAAAAAGCCAACCAAGCTGTTATTGATGAGTTGACACAAGAAATCTATGATTTAGCTGGTATGGAATTTAACATTAATTCACCAAAACAATTGGGAGAATTGCTTTTTGACAAGATGCAATTGCCAACAAGCTACACTAAGAAGACTAAGACAGGCTATTCCACAGCGGTAGATGTCTTGGAACGCTTGGCACCAATCTCACCAATCGTATCTAAGATTTTAGAATACCGCCAAATCGCCAAACTTCAATCAACTTACATCGTTGGTTTGCAAGATTTTATCTTGAAAGATGGCAAAATTCATACGCGTTATTTGCAAGATTTGACACAAACAGGTCGCTTGTCTAGTGTTGACCCTAACTTGCAAAACATTCCAGTGCGTTTGGAACAAGGTCGCTTGATTCGTAAGGCATTTGTCCCAGAAACAGCAGACGAAGTCTTCTAAGTTCTGACTACTCACAAATCGAGTTACGCGTGCTTGCTCACATTTCAAATGATGAACATTTGATTGCAGCTTTCCGTGAGGGAGCAGATATCCACACGTCAACAGCCATGCGTGTCTTCGGCATTGAAAAACCAGAAGACGTCACACCAAATGACCGTCGTAACGCAAAAGCAGTAAACTTCGGTATTGTTTACGGTATTTCAGACTATGGTCTTGCTAATAACTTGGGTATTCCACGTAAAGTTGCTAAACAATACATCGAGACTTACTTCGAACGCTATCCAGGTATTAAAGACTACATGGAGCGCGTGGTGCGTGATTCTAAAGCTAAAGGTTATGTTGAAACGCTCTTCCACCGTCGTCGTGAATTGCCAGATATCAATGCTCGTAATTTCAACGTGCGTCAATTTGCTGAGCGTACAGCCATTAATTCGCCAATTCAAGGTAGCGCAGCCGATATTCTCAAAATTGCTATGATTAACCTTGATAAAGCTTTAGTTGAAGGTAAATTCAAGACAAAAATGCTTCTACAAGTACACGATGAAATCATCCTTGAAGTGCCAAAAGACGAGCTAGAAGCTATCGAAAAATTAGTTAAAGAAACCATGGAATCAGCCATCGAACTTTCAGTCCCACTAGTGGCAGATGAAAGTGCAGGCCAAACATGGTACGAAGCAAAATAAAAAATGAAAAGGAAGTGACTGATACAGTCATTTCCTTTTTGCTAGGCAGAAAATCAATGATTTGCTATACTTAAGAAAGATGCAATAAAAGGAGGCAGCTAAATGACATCGTTTCAAAATCCTAGCCAAGATGTGATTGCATCTTATCTTAAAAATGCTAAAACCATTGCTGTTGTGGGACTTTCCGAGCGTGAAAATAGTCCAGCTTACGGTGTTTCTAAGGTGATGCAAGAAGCAGGTTATACGATTATCCCAGTTAACCCACGTTTAGCGGGTGAGAAGGTACTTGGTGAGACAGCCTATGCTAGACTCCAAGACATTCCCGTTCACGTTGATATCGTTGATGTTTTCAGACGAAGTGAGTTTCTCCCAGAAGTTGCCAAAGATTTTATCGAAACGGATGCTGATATTTTTTGGGCTCAGCTAGGTCTAGAAAGCCAAGAAGCTGCAGAGATTCTACAAGCTACTGGACGTGATAAAATCGTTATGAACAAGTGTATTAAGATTGAATACCAAGGCTTGAAAAAGTTTTTTGAAAATAACAGTGAAAATGAGGAGGTTCTTTCGAAATGAATTTTCTCATTCTTTATTGGCTAAAAATGCTAGATTAGTAGTCTTTTTGGGAAAAATAGTTAACTTTTACCTCGAAAACTTGAAATCGTCAGATTTTTATAAAAAATGAATGAGCATGTCAGGATCACTGACAGATAAACTATGTTATAATGACCTTAATAAATAGAACAGGAGAGCCATAATGGACATTCATACCCATCACCGTCCTTTGGATGCCTATGAAAATGTCATTGAGCATCTCAAAAGAAAGCACATTCGTATCACGGAGACTCGTAAAGCCATTATCGCTTATATCATAAATAGCTATGAGCACCCAAGTGCTGAGAAAATTTATAAAGACCTTTTGCCAGAACATCCAAATATGAGTTTGGCGACTGTTTACAATAACATGAAAGTCTTGGTTAAAGAAGGTTTTGTTGCTGAATTAAAAGTGACTAACGACCCAATAACCTACTATGACTTCATGGGTCACCAGCACATTAATATCGTTTGTAAATATTGTGGCGATATTGCAGACTTTATGGATGTTGATGCTATTGATATTGGAAAAGAAGCTTATGAACAAACTGGCTACATGATTACTAAGGTTCAATTGACAGCCTACGGTATTTGTCCAAAATGCCAAGAAAAGCTCAAAGCAGCCGGCGAACCTTTCATGGCTTACCGAGAAGATAATAAATAAAGAGTTTGGGAAAATTTCCAGGCTCTCTTTTTAATCATAAAAAATCCCCAGTATTACTGGAGATTTTTTGCTTGTTAATGATTTATTATTCTGCTTTATCTAGCAAATCTTCATAGAAGAAAAGTGTAGCAGTTGTAGTGTATGGAAGTGTATAGAAATGAAGCAAGCCAAATGTTAGGCCAGTCAAGATATACCAACCGATGAAGCTAAATTGTAAGCAGAAGTAGCGCCATTTGTTGCCAGTCATTAATTCTGTACTCTTGTTGATAACACTACGTGGACCTTCATAAGTGCCATTTTGAATAGCGTCATAAAGGACGTATGTTGTCATGCTATATGAGTATTGTTTGATGATTGAAAGAGCAAAACCTGCAACCATAAGAACAAATCCAATGATAGTGACAAAGATGCCACCATTAGAATTATTTGAAGTAGTTGCTGTAACTCCTGCAACAAAGATGATAGAACCCACAATACCGATTAAAGACCATAGGAATAGGAACACCCATTTGACAATAGCAGTCACTACATATTTTCCAAATATTTCATTTGAGAAAACACGCATGTTGTCTCCCACTTCAACATAGTCACGTTTGTGGCGAATAACATCAAGCACGGCGTAACTTGCTGAAGCAAGGAATAATGCAGACAGAATTGAAACAATACCTGGAACAGATGCAGTAGCATTAACTGTAGTACCATTAATATGATATGTTTCTGTATAGCTAATTGAAATTGTTAAAATAGCTAAAATGATAGAAACAAGAAACAATTGGTACTTACCAGAGAGAGTTTTCAAAAATTCTCTAGCTTTTTGACGAGTTTCTGAAGCTTTCATAATATGAACCTCCTTAAAAAATTCCGTAAAATGTATTACTTCCAGGCTTTCATTATATCACATTGTATTAGAGAAGTCACACGATAAGAGGTAAACATGACAAAAAATGTGATTTTTGGTAAAATCGTAAAGGTTGCGCTATTTAAGCAATGCATTGTAAAAATCTGGAAGTTTTTTCAGATTTTCTCAGTCTGATTACTGTTTAATCATGACGATAATAAAAAATGCCCACAACTGTTTTTTGTGATAGCAAGGAGAAAAAAGATGACAGATTATCCGATTAAATATCGTTTAATTAAAAAAGAAAAACACACAGGTGCTCGTCTGGGTGAAATTATCACACCACACGGCACATTTCCAACACCAATGTTCATGCCTGTTGGAACACAAGCCACAGTTAAGACACAATCACCAGAAGAACTCAAAGAAATGGGTTCAGGTATCATTTTGTCAAACACTTACCACTTATGGTTGCGACCTGGTGATGAATTAATCGCTCGTGCTGGTGGTCTTCACAAATTCATGAATTGGGACCAAGCTATTTTGACAGATAGCGGTGGTTTCCAAGTGTATTCACTGGCTGAGACACGTAATATTACCGAAGAAGGGGTTACCTTTAAAAACCACCTCAATGGTCAAAAAATGTTCTTGTCACCAGAAAAAGCTATCTCAATCCAAAATAACTTGGGTTCAGATATCATGATGAGTTTTGACGAATGCCCACAATTCTATCAACCATACGATTACGTTAAAAAATCAATTGAACGTACAAGCCGCTGGGCTGAACGTGGTTTGAAAGCTCACCGTCGTCCGCACGACCAAGGACTTTTTGGTATCGTTCAAGGTGCTGGTTTCAAAGACCTTCGTCGTCAATCAGCTAATGATTTGGTAAGTATGGATTTCCCAGGTTACTCAATTGGTGGACTTGCTGTTGGTGAATCACACAAAGAAATGAATGCCGTGCTTGATTTCACAGTGCCAATGTTGCCAGAAAATAAACCACGTTACCTTATGGGCGTTGGAGCACCAGACAGCTTGATTGATGGTGTTATCCGCGGTGTCGACATGTTTGACTGTGTGCTTCCAACACGTATCGCTCGTAACGGAACATGTATGACAAGTGAAGGGCGTTTGGTTGTTAAAAATGCTGCTTACGCAGAAGACTTTACACCACTTGATCATGATTGTGATTGCTACACATGTCGCAACTACACACGTGCTTATATCCGTCATCTTCTTAAAGCTGATGAAACCTTTGGTCTTCGTTTGACAAGTTACCATAACCTTTACTTCCTTGTAAACTTGATGAAAAAAGTTCGTCAAGCTATCATGGATGATAATCTTTTGGAATTCCGTGAAGATTTCTTTGAACGTTATGGCTACAACCGTAGCGCCCGTAATTTCTAATAACTACAGAGTCTAGAACGGCTTTTGTTCTAGGCTTTTTTAGTTTTAGTGATATTAGTTTTTAAAAAGTGTTAACCTAATCGAAAAAATAAGTTGACTAAAAATAAATGAAGTAGTAACTTTGTTAAAAGGTTGGTGATGATTATGATTTATGGAATTGGACTTGATAGTGAGGGAAGATGCCTGCATTATCATACAAAGTGTGATGTCGTTGCCCTAAAATGTAATAAATGTAAGGAATATTTTGTTTGCTATCAGTGTCACAATCAGTTGCAAAATCACCCTTTTAAATTAGTGTCAAAAGAAGATGTAGCGCCCGTCATTCGTGGGAGCTGTCGTCATTTTTTAACTTTTGCTGAGTATAAAAAGGGAGCTTGTCCGTATTGTCACCATGCCTTTAATCCGAAGTGCCAGGTGCACGAGACCATTTATTTTAAGGAGTTGTTTATGAAAAACGTGAGAGATTTGCTCTACATTGCGATGATGTCAACGATTTTAGTGATTTTGGGATTCATTCCTGCTATACCTTTGGGCTTTATTCCAGTTCCGATTGTGTTGCAAAATTTGGGAGTTATGCTGGCTGGAATTTTATTGGGTTGGAAAAAGGGAACCTTGTCGATTCTTTTATTTGATCTTTTAGGGATGTTCATTCCAGCATTTTCAGGTAGCACTTTTTTTACTGTTTTTGCTGGACCAACGCTTGGCTATGTCATTGCTTGGTTGTTTGTGCCGATGGTAATTTCAGGAATTTTGGCCATTTTTAAAAAGACAAGCTTTGTGGTAAATCTTATTGCCATTTTACTTGGTGGCATGATTTTTGTGGATGTTGTTGGTGCGGTTTATTTGTCAGTTTACACACATACGCCGTTAGTAGCTTCGCTTTTATCAAATCTAGCTTTTATTCCAGGAGATACGATTAAATCAGTTGTTGCAGCAATGATTGCCTATAAATTCAAAGATAAATTAATTCCGTCTCAAGTAGCGTGTTAAGTGATTTACCTTTTTGAAAAAAGATTTCATTTTTTGTTATAATGTGAGTAAGTAATACTAGAGAAGGAGTCTACTATGAAACTTACAACACTTGGTTGCTGGGGCGCATACCCTTACAAAGACGGCGGAACAACTTCATATCTTGTTACAAGTGAAGATGGCTTTCAATTGCTTATGGATTGCGGAAGCCGCGCTGTCACAGAACTCGAAAAAGAAATTAGTCCACTTGACTTGGATGCGGTGATTATTTCACATTATCATCCTGACCATGTTGCTGATTTAGGCGTGCTACGCCATTATTTCCAACTATATCCCAAACATCTCTGGGAGCCTAAAATTTTGCCAATCTACGGACATACCGAAGATGAGCAAGAATTTGCTAAACTGACTTTAGACGGTGTTTCTCAAGGGAAAGCTTATGATGTCAACGGCGTTGAGAAGGTTGGTCCATTCGACATTACCTTTATCAAAACTGTTCACCCTGTTCCTGCTACGCTTTTCGTATTGTCGAACGTGCAACAGGGCAAACACTTGTTTTCACTGGTGATACAGGCTATTTTGAAGGTTTGGATAAATTTGCTGCAGGTGCTGACCTTTTCTTGGCAGATGTTTACCTTTATGCAGGAAATGAAAATCACCCAGCGCATTTGACAACCAAAGAAGCAGGGCAAATTGCCAAAGCTGCAGGTGTGAAATCACTTGTTTTGACACACACACCACCAGTTCCACCACAAGGCATCTCTGCTGAAAACCACCTTCAAGTCTCAAAGAAGAAGCACAAGGTTTTGCTGCAGATGTTCCTGTTGATTTGGCAGAGCCTCACAAATCGTGGCAAATTGGGAAGCTCTAATGGCTGAATTTACACAGGAAGAAAAAGAGTTTTTCATGCGAGAAGCGCTTAAGGAAGCGCAAAAATCGCTAGAAAAAGAAGAAATTCCAATTGGCTGTGTTATTGTCAAAGATGGTGAGATTATTGGACGTGGGCATAATGCGCGTGAAGAGCGGCAAAAGGCTATTTTACACGCTGAAATCATGGCGATTGATGATGCCAATGAAAACGAAGGCAATTGGCGTTTGCTAGATAGCACCCTATTTGTGACCATTGAGCCTTGCGTGATGTGTAGCGGAGCTATTGGGCTTGCCCGCATTCCGCAAGTGATTTATGGGGCTGCCAATCAAAAATTCGGCGGTGCTGGAAGTCTTTACGACATTTTGACAGATGTTCGTCTTAATCATCGTGTGGAGGTTGAGACGGGTATTCTCGAGGCTGAATGTGCAGGTATCATGCAAGATTTTTCCGTAAAAACCGTGAAAAGAAAAAAGCAGCTAAGCAAGCTGCCAAAGAACAGCTTTAGTTTGCATAATCTAGAAATTATGATATAATATTCTTCGGAGCAACATCTGCGCGTGAAGTGGGTCAGGGGAGGAATCCAGCAGCCCTAAGCGATTGTAGGTGTGTGCTCTTTTTGTATATAAAACTAAAACCCTTTGACATCAATCGTTTCAGAGGGTTGCTTTTTATTTAAGAGACTAAAAGGGGCGAATAGGGGCAGGAATTAAAATATTTTAATCATGTTTAATCATTTAGATAAATCAAGTGTCATCTGTGTTGTGACGTGGCTATAACTGTAAAAATTGGTGGAATTTTCATCACAAGATGGTTGTTTCATGAAAGTTTTCAGCAACTTGGTAAACGCTTTATTTAATTGAGATAATTTAGTAAAAATCATTGAAAAATCATGCATAAAAGAGTAATATAGAAGAGAAATTTAATTTTTGAGGAGTATTGTAATGACACATATTAAATTTGATTATTCAAAACTTTTGGGTCAATTCGTCGAACAAGAAGAAATCGACTTCATGCAACCACAAGTCAACGCTGCTGACGAATACTTGCGCAAAGGTACAGGTCCAGGTTCTGACTTTATTGGTTGGTTAGACCTTCCTGAAAACTACGACAAAGAAGAATTTGCGCGTATCCAAAAAGCTGCTTCTAAAATCCAATCAGACAGCGAAGTTCTTGTTGTTATCGGTATCGGTGGTTCTTACCTTGGAGCTCGTGCGGCTATCGACTTCTTGAGCAACCATTTCTATAACCTACAAGCATCTGCAGAACGTAAAGGTCCACAAATCCTTTACGCTGGTAACTCAATTTCTTCAACTTACCTTGCAGACCTTGTTGAATATGTTAAAGATAAAGATTTTTCAGTAAACGTTATCTCTAAATCTGGTACAACAACTGAACCAGCTATCGCTTTCCGTGTATTCAAAGAACTTTTGATTGAAAAATACGGTCAAGAAGAAGCCAACAAACGTATCTATGCTACAACTGATAAAGCTAAAGGTGCTGTTAAAGTTGAAGCTGTTGCTAACGATTGGGAAACATTTGTTGTTCCAGATAACGTTGGTGGACGTTTCTCAGTATTGACTGCCGTAGGTCTTCTTCCAATCGCTGCCGCTGGTATCGACATCGAAGCTCTTATGACTGGTGCTAACGCTGCACGTCAAGAATTGACTTCTGCTGAAATTTCAGAAAACATCGCTTATCAATACGCTGCTATTCGTAACATTCTTTACCGTAAAGGTTATATCACTGAAATCTTGGCTAACTACGAACCATCACTTCAATACTTCGGTGAATGGTGGAAACAATTAGCTGGTGAATCAGAAGGTAAACACCAAAAAGGTATCTACCAACATCTGCTAACTTCTCAACAGATCTTCACTCACTTGGACAATTCATCCAAGAAGGTTACCGTAACATCTTTGAAACAGTTGTTCGTGTTGATAAACCACGTAAAAACGTTGTTATCCCTGAATTGTCAGAAGATCTTGATGGTCTTGGATACCTTCAAGGTAAAGACGTTGATTTCGTAAACAAAAAAGCAACTGATGGTGTACTTCTTGCTCACACTGACGGTGGAGTACCTAACATGTTCTTGACACTTCCTCAACAAGATGAATTCACTCTTGGTTACACAATCTACTTCTTCGAATTAGCTATCGGTCTTTCAGGTTACCTTAACGCCGTTAATCCATTCAACCAACCAGGTGTAGAAGCATACAAGAAAAATATGTTTGCTCTTCTTGGTAAACCAGGATTTGAAGACTTGTCAGCTGAATTGAACGCACGTCTTTAATTCATCATTAACATAAATTCATCATTAACATAGATAAAAAAGCTTCCGTAAGGGAGCTTTTTTTTGCGTGAAAAATCCTTAAAATTTCCTTAAAAAATTCTCTGAAACCGATTGACAAAATCATATATATACCCGAATTGCTAGTTAATTTCATTGGAAAATAACTAAGTCGTGCTATCCTAATCTTAAACCACTAAGCATTAGAAGCGCACGACTTATATGACTTATAATAGCACACTTCCAAAAGTTTTTGTTTTATTTACTGACAACCATTGAGACGCTTTATCAAACGAGGGTTCCCCTTGAG
>ENA-OQIG01000491-OQIG01000491.1-human-gut-metagenome-genome-assembly--contig:-NODE-491-length-22681-cov-2.606278_pt1 | contig 22681 bp, 25 predicted proteins | sample MGYA00242576_ERZ504741 | MGnify/ENA primary metagenome ERZ504741 (study PRJEB26092, sample SAMD00036436) | human gut metagenome | host: Homo sapiens | study: EMG produced TPA metagenomics assembly of... | reverse complement strand
TTGGACTGACCGCTGGTTTACCAGTTGTGCCGCCAGGTGCATTGCTGGGTATCTAAGTCGGGATTGGATAAGTGCTGAAAGCATCTAAGTACGAAGCCAGCCACAAGATTAGATTTCTTAGGGTCGTTAAAGACGATGACGTTGATAGGATGCAGGTGTAAAGGTGGTAACATCAAAGCCGAGCATTACTAATTGCCCGTTCACTTTCTTTCGGACGGTGCGGATCGCGATATATACGTTTAGCGAGCGTATCAGTAAGTTCATTCATTTGACTCTGATATCTTACTTAAGTTTTACTTTTCATCATGTCATAACCTTATTGAATTTATTCAGGTGGTTATAGCACGAGGGTTCCACCTCTTCCCATTCCGAACAGAGAAGTTAAGCCTCGTCACGCCGATGGTACTGCGTAACAGTGGGAGAGTAGGTAGCCGCCGTTTTTAAGAGTCCCCGCCAGTCTTTATTGACTGGCGGGGATTTCTGTGTTTATACCCATCCATCATCTTTGCTATATTCTATCTTTTATCTTTATAAAGCCATATATTAGCTTCATTTTAGTTCAATCGGATTCGAATGATTCCTACTTTTAAAACTTCTTATTCTATCGAAATCATATTCTCCTGTTGATTTCCTGTAGTTTGATCTAATTTATTTTCCTTTTCTTTTGTTTTTTCAGAACAAATGTATACTTTTGTAGTGTACTATTAAACTAACACACTTAGCACCATATATTAGCTCTAACAACTAAAAAATAATATTATGATTAAAGTTGAGAATTTATCTTTTACTTATCCCAAATCAAAGCACATGGTATTACACGACTTTTCTTTTTCTTTAGAGGCAGGTCGGGTTTATGGACTGTTGGGACGTAATGGGGCAGGGAAATCAACCCTCCTTTATTTGATAACTGGATTATTGACTCCGAAAAAAGGGAAAATAATGTACCATGATATAAATGTCCGTTCTCGTCTGCCAATGACATTGCAGGATATGTTCTTGGTTCCGGAAGAATTTGAATTACCTTCTATATCGTTGAAAAAGTATATTGACTTGAATGCTCCTTTTTATCCAAACTTTAGCAAAGAGGATATGTATAAGTATCTTCATTGTTTTGAAATGGATATGGATGTGAATTTAGGGGCACTTTCTATGGGGCAAAAAAAGAAAGTATTTATGAGTTTTGCTTTAGCTACCAATACTTCTCTTTTATTGATGGATGAACCGACAAATGGATTGGATATTCCGGGAAAGAGCCAGTTTCGCAAATTTATGGCATCGGGGATGACAGATAATAAAACAATTGTGATTTCAACTCATCAGATACGTGATATAGACAAAATGCTGGATTCTGTTATGATCATGGATGAAAGCCGGGTATTATTGAATGAATCGACAGTGCATATATGCGAGAAATTGTGCTTTAAGGAAAGTGATGACCGTAGTCTGATTGATAAAGCGCTTTTTGCCGTTCCTTCTTTGCATGGGAATAGTTTGCTTTTACTGAATGAACACAACGAAGATTCAGATATCAACATAGAACTGCTATTTAATGCAATACTGGCACAACCACAAAAGATTGCTAATTTGTTTCACGCTCAAGAAGAATAGATTATGATAAAGGATACATTTTTTAGTTTTTCTCGCTTTGGAAAATTATGCCATAAAGAGATTTTAGAGAATTGGAAGTTGTACACTCTTCGCACATTGATGATGTATGGAGTTTTGGCAATTGCATTGATATGGGTAGGCTGTTCTGAATATAAAAGCTATAATCTCTCTATTCGTTTGATTGAATTGAATGTGCATGTAACTACTCTGGTCATTTGGATGTGGGCTTGGTGGGGATTTGTGTGCCTTGGTACTTCGTTGGCATTCGAATCAATGAAGTCTAAACCAAGGCGTATTACAAATTTGATGTTACCTGCTAGTACGTTTGAGAAGTTTTTTCTTCACTGGCTGATCTATGTACTTATTCTTCCGTTACTTATCTACTTTTTTATGATATTGGCAGATTATACCCGCGTTTTGATTTGCTCAATGGTATATTCGGAAATACCTTCTATAGAACCGACACAATTTAAGTATTTTGTTGACCAGGGAGATGGTGGGTATTCATTATGTCATAATTGGTCTCAAGGAATTTTATTGATTTCACTTAATCTATATGTTCAATCTTTATTTTTGCTAGGGAGCATTTTCTGGTCTAAGAATACTTTTCTTAAAACGCTTATAAGTTTGGTTGTAATAGGCTTTGTCTATTATTGGAGCGGAGTAGTTGCTATTCATGTGTTTGCAGATAATGATATTGTAAATTTGAATTCATTTATCTTTAAATGGGGACACATCTTATTCCCAATATTGACTATTATAAATTGGACATTGACTTATTTCCGCTTGAAAGAGTCGGAAGTAATCCATCGAATATAGAAAAGGAGGGTATGTATGAATTTTAAAGAAAGCAGAGCAATATATTTACAGATAGCCGACCGTATTTGTGATGACATCTTGTTGGGACAATACGAGGAAGAAGGACGTATCCCTTCTGTCAGGGAATATGCGTCTATTGTAGAAGTGAATGCAAATACAGTAATGCGTTCGTATGAGTATCTTCAGTCTCAGGAGGTGATTTACAATAAAAGAGGGATTGGCTTTTTTGTAGCGTCCGGGGCAAAGATGCTGATTCATTCATTGCGAAAAGAGCAATTCTTAAAAGAAGAAGTCGGTAGCTTTTTCAGGCAACTTTATACACTTGGTATTTCTATCAAAGAAATAGAGAAGATGTATTATGAGTTTATACAAAGACAAAATCAATAATAAACAGATAAGATATGAAACGCACAACATATATAATAATAGGACTTTTTGTATTGGGCTTATTCTTTATACCTATCCTTCTGCATACACCTGGCGGTGAGAAAACCGATAATCGTTTATCAATGGAAGGTGAGCGGACTGAAATAGAAATGACGGGAATCCGTCATGTGAAGGTTGTTGAAAAGCTAGGAAGATAGATAAAGATCATATAGGCGTGTTAGGTCAGTTGGATGTGGAGGCTTCTCACTCTTCAGGTAAGAGTATATTTGTGTATCCGAAAAGTCAATATTTGCATGTGACACAAGAAGGGGATTGCTTATTGATTGAAATTAATCTGGATAATGAAGATATCTATCAGGTAATTAGACAGGTAGAAAATGGATGCAGATTGGTTTAGATGGTTTGAATCTGGAATTGAAAACGGATTCAACATTGTTATCTATTGAGAATCGTGCGGCTAGGCTGGATATTAATGTAAGGAAATTGTGTTTGGACTCTTTATATCTCTTTAATGACGAATGGCAGAATATCTCATTGACTTCTTGTCGCTTTCGTTCGTTGGATATAAAAGGAGAGAAGTTGCAATTGAAAGCTGAGTGGGTAGAGGCTACAAACTATTATGAAGAGTTAGGGACTTTTAGAAGTCGTGAGACTACTCAGTTTATGGTTGAGAATCTGTATTTATCAGGAAAAGATTCGCATAAGTATCGGCCAGGTATAAATTGTAATCGTATCTTCTGGAGTCCTCAGGTCAGAGATGCAGAACTTGAGCTGACCTTGAATCAGAAGAGTGAGATTATATTGAATCGTTGAACATAAATGAAAAGGAAATGAAAGTCATAAAGTCTATTGCAGTTTTAAGTCTGTCAGCTTGTTTGTTTGCTTGTACTTCCAAACCTGATTTAGACGGATTTCGGAAGGTAGATATTAGTAATAATATGCTGGATACGATGCCGGAAGGCAGATTGAGCAATTATAAAGAAACGATAGAGAAAACTTATTTATTGGGGTGTCTGGTATTGAGTACAGCCGGTAGCTCGTCAGAAAGTTCTCCGGCTCAGTTGAAAGAATGGAAGGAGGCTCTGAGTATGCCCGATACGATAAAGCCGATATATAGGGAGAGACTGTGGGACTTTGTTTTTTATCCCCAGATTACTTATGAAGTTGAATCTAAGTATTTAGGTATTTATCAACGAAGAAAAACAGTAATTAAAGGTATCGGGCTTGATATGATAACAGGAGAAGAAGAAAAATATATCAAATCGAGACAAAAGTAGTTTTTGAGTATTTTATTCATTATAATATTTTAAAGCAGGTGTCATTTAGTAATATTACTAGGATATAACCGGAATAAAAATTGGTGTAAAAGTGTGATTTTATAAGAAGAGAGGCGTTTTCTTTGCGTCTTTCTCTTTTTTATCAAATTGATTTTTGTAAATTTGGCGAGAATCTGACAAAGGACACATAGTTAATATAGTAATAATACTAAATACTCCTGTTAATATGGAAAACAAAATTCAAGAGTTGACCGATAAGATTTATCGTGAAGGCGTGGAAAAAGGAAACGAGGAAGCGCAGAGACTTATCGCGAATGCTCAGGAAGAAGCTAAGAAAATCATTGAGGATGCCCGAAAAGAGGCAGAATCAATTGTAAACTCCTCTCGTAAATCTGCTGATGAGTTAGCAGAAAATACTAAATCAGAGTTAAAACTATTCGCCGGTCAGGCTGTGAATGCGCTCAAATCAGAAATCGCTACAATGGTAACTGATAAGTTGATAACCGCTTCCGTGAAAGATTTCGCTCAGGATAAAGATTACCTGAATGCGTTTATCGTAGCATTGGCATCCAAATGGAGCATAGATGAACCTATCGTCATCTCAACAGCCGATGCGGAATCGCTGAAAAAGTATTTTGCAGCTCATGCAAAAGCTTTATTAGACAAGGGGGTGACCATTCAGCAAGTAAATGGTATCAAACTCTGTTCACTGTTTCTCCGGCGGACGGTTCGTATAAGGTGAACTTCGGAGAAGAAGAATTCATGAATTACTTCAAAGCGTTCTTGCGTCCTCAATTAGTAGAAATGCTATTTTAAAAGAAGCGACTATGAGTAGTAAGTACTATTACTTGGTAGCAGGTTTGCCGGAACTTTCGCTGGAAGACAGCAAACTGAGCTATACAGTAGCCGATTTTAAAACTGAAATCTACGATGGATTGTCTGCTTCAGACCAGAAGTTGATTGACTTGTTTTATCTGAAGTTTGATAATGCAAATGTGCTGAAACTTCTCAAAGATAAAGAAGCGGAAATCGACAAACGGGGAAACTACTCTGCTGACGAACTCTCTGAATATATTTCTATTCTGAGAGAAGGCGGAGAAATCAGTCCTAAAGAATTTCCGGTCTATCTATCCACTTTTATTACTGATTATCTGAATACTCCGGCTGAAAGTACGGTTTTACACGAGGATCATCTGGCTGCTCTATATTATGAGTATGCGATGAACTGTGGGAATAAGTTCGTTTCTGCCTGGTTTGAATTCAACCTGAACATCAATAATATTCTTGTTGCATTTACTAGCCGTAAATTCAAATGGGATATTGCTTCCAACGTTGTGGGAAATACGGAAGTATGCGAAGCATTGCGTACATCGAGTGCCCGCGATTTCGGATTGTCCGGTGAGGTGGATGTGTTTGAATTGTTAGTGAAAATCAGTGAGATTACAGAACTGGTGGAGCGTGAGAAGAAGTTGGATACTTTGCGGTGGAATTGGATGGAGGATGCTATTTTCTTCGACTATTTCACTATCGAACGTATTTTCGCTTTCCTGCTGAAGCTGGAAATGATTGAACGGTGGATTTCACTGGATAAGGAAAGAGGTAATCAGTTGTTCAGAAGCATTATCGAATCGCTGAAGAACGAAGTGCAGATTCCTGCAGAATTCAGATAATAAAATAAAAAAAATATATGGCAACAAAAGGAACTGTTAGTGGCGTTATTGCCAACATGGTGACCCTCGTCGTTGACGGACCGGTAGCTCAGAATGAGATTTGTTATATCTCGACCGGTGGTGATAAGTTGATGGCGGAGGTGATTAAGGTTGTAGGTTCACATGTATATGTCCAGGTGTTTGAAAGCACACGTGGACTGAAAGTGGGCGCCGAAGCCGAATTTACAGGACACATGCTTGAGGTGACATTAGGCCCGGTATGCTATCGAAAAACTATGATGGTCTGCAAAATGACCTCGACAAGATGGATGGAGTTTTCCTGAAAAGAGGACAATATACATATCCGTTGGATAAAGAACGTGTATGGCACTTCGTACCCTTAGCGAATGTAGGTGACAAAGTGCAGGCTTCTGCATGGTTGGGACAGGTGGATGAAAACTTCCAGCCGCTGAAAATTATGGCCCCGTTCACTATGAAAGGAACGGCTACCGTAAAAACAATCATGCCGGAAGGTGATTATAAGATAGAAGATACAATTGCCATCCTGACAGACGAAGAAGGAAATGATATTCCTGTGACTATGATTCAGAGATGGCCCGTGAAACGTGCGATGACGAATTATAAGGAGAAACCGCGTCCTTTCAAATTATTGGAGACTGGTGTACGTGTGATTGATACGCTGAATCCGATTGTGGAAGGTGGTACAGGATTTATCCCCGGTCCGTTCGGTACTGGTAAAACAGTGCTTCAGCACGCTATCTCTAAACAGGCGGAAGCGGATATCGTTATCATTGCGGCTTGTGGTGAACGTGCCAATGAGGTGGTGGAAATCTTTACCGAGTTCCCCGAACTGGTAGACCCGCATACGGGACGTAAGTTGATGGAACGTACTATCATCATTGCGAATACTTCCAACATGCCGGTAGCTGCCCGTGAAGCATCTGTATATACAGCAATGACACTGGCGGAATATTACCGTTCCATGGGATTGAAAGTCTTGTTGATGGCAGATTCTACTTCCCGTTGGGCACAGGCTTTGCGTGAGATGTCCAACCGTATGGAAGAATTGCCTGGGCCGGATGCTTTCCCGATGGATATTTCGGCTATTATCTCCAACTTCTACGGTCGTGCGGGATATGTAAAACTAAGTAATGACGAAACGGGTTCTATTACGTTTATCGGTACGGTATCTCCTGCGGGTGGTAACTTGAAGGAGCCGGTGACTGAAAATACGAAGAAAGTAGCCCGTTGTTTTTATGCTTTGGAACAGGATCGTGCGGATAAGAAACGTTATCCGGCAGTGAATCCGATTGATTCTTATTCAAAATATATCGAATACCCGGAATTTGAGGAGTATATCAAAGGTCATATCAACGATGAATGGATTGGAAAGGTAAACGAACTGAAAACCCGTTTACAGCGCGGTAAGGAAATTGCCGAACAGATCAATATCCTCGGTGATGATGGTGTACCGGTAGAATATCATGTGATTTTCTGGAAATCAGAATTGATTGACTTTGTTATTCTGCAACAGGATGCTTTTGATGAAATTGATGCGGTAACTCCGATGGAACGTCAGGAAGATATTCTGAACATGATAATCGACATCTGTCATACGGAATTTGACTTTGATAACTTCAACGAAGTAATGGATTACTTCAAGAAGATGATTAATGTCTGTAAGCAGATGAACTACTCGAAGTTCAAATCGGAACAGTATGAAGGATTCCAGAAACAACTGAAGGAATTGATTGCCGAAAGAAGTGTCAATTCATAATCTTTAATTTATAATTTTAATTATCAAAGATGGCAACAAAAGCTTTTCAAAAGATATATACCAAGATTACTCAGATTACCAAGGCTACTTGTTCGCTGAAAGCGACAGGAGTAGGGTATGACGAGCTTGCCACTGTGGACGGTAAACTGGCACAGGTGGTTAAGATTGCCGGTGACGATGTCACTTTGCAGGTATTTGAAGGTACGGAGGGTATTCCGACCAATGCCGAAGTAGTATTCCTCGGCAAATCGCCTACATTGAAAGTGAGTGAGCAGCTGGCCGGACGTTTCTTCAACGCTTTCGGTGATCCGATTGATGGAGGTCCGGACATTGAAGGACAGGAAGTGGAAATTGGCGGTCCGTCTGTGAACCCGGTTCGACGTAAACAGCCGTCGGAACTGATTGCAACGGGTATTGCCGGTATCGACTTGAACAATACACTGGTATCGGGTCAGAAGATTCCGTTCTTTGCCGACCCCGACCAGCCTTTTAATCAGGTAATGGCAAATGTAGCCTTACGTGCTGAAACGGATAAGATTATCCTCGGAGGCATGGGTATGACGAATGACGACTACCTGTACTTTAAGAATGTGTTCTCTAATGCAGGTGCGCTGGACCGTATCGTGAGTTTCATGAATACGACCGAAAATCCTCCGGTAGAACGTTTGTTGATTCCGGACATGGCATTGACTGCTGCAGAGTATTTTGCAGTAAATAATAATGAGAAAGTGCTGGTACTATTGACGGATATGACGAGCTATGCGGATGCGTTGGCAATCGTATCTAACCGTATGGACCAGATTCCTTCGAAAGACTCTATGCCGGGATCGCTTTACTCGGATTTGGCAAAGATTTACGAAAAGGCGGTGCAGTTCCCTTCCGGTGGTTCAATCACTATTATTGCGGTGACTACTTTGTCTGGTGGAGATATTACGCATGCTGTACCTGATAATACGGGTTACATCACTGAAGGTCAGTTGTTCCTGCGTCGTGATAGTGATATCGGTAAGGTAATTGTTGACCCGTTCCGTTCATTGTCTCGTTTGAAACAGCTGGTAACCGGTAAGAAGACACGTAAGGACCATCCGCAAGTATGAATGCCGCTGTACGTCTGTATGCCGATGCCGCTAACGCTAAGACGAAGATGGAAAATGGTTTCGACCTGACCAACTACGACGAACGTACGTTGGCTTTTGCGAAGGACTATTCCAATCAGTTATTGGCTATTGATGTCAATCTTGATACTACTGAAATGCTGGACGTTGCCTGGGGCTTGTTCGGTAAATATTTCCGTCCGGAAGAAGTGAATATCAAGAAAGACTTGGTGGATCAATACTGGCCGAAACAAAATAATTAGACAATTAGACGATTTGCTATTAGGATGATAGTGGACGGATTATATATGTTTATAAGAAGTAATTTCAATCGTCTGATCGTAAATTGTTAAATTAGTAAATCAACGAGATGGCTATAAAGTTTCAATATAACAAAACCTCTCTTCAGCAGCTCGAAAAGCAACTGAAAGTGCGGGTGCGTACGCTTCCTATTATTAAGAATAAGGAAAGCGCCCTCCGCATGGAAGTGAAACGCTGTAAAACGGAAGCTGCCGATCTGGAGGATAGGCTCGAACAACAAATTCAAGCCTATGAAGCCATGTTCGCCCTTTGGAATGAGTTTGACGCTTCATTAATAAAGGTGAATGATGTTCATCTTGGCGTGAAAAAGATTGCAGGTGTGCGCGTACCGTTGCTCGAAAATGTAGAATTCGAGATACGTCCGTACAGTATGTTTAATGCTCCCAAATGGTATGCCGACGGTATCCATCTATTGGAAGAGCTGGCTCATACGGCAATTGAACGTGAATTTATGCTCGCCAAGCTGAACTTGTTAGAACATGCAAGGAAAAAGACCACTCAAAAGGTGAACCTTTTTGAGAAGGTGCAGATACCGGGTTATCAGGATGCATTGCGAAAGATCAAACGATTCATGGAAGATGAAGAAAACTTGTCGAAATCTTCGCAAAAGATCATGAAGTCCCATCAAGAAAAAAGGAAGGAGGTAGAGGCATGATTACAAAAATGAAGAAACTCACATTCCTGGTTTATCACAAAGAGTATGAAGAATTCCTGAACAGTCTGCGTGAACTTGGGGTAGTCCATATTGTGGAGAAACAACAGGGGGCTGCTGATAACACGGAGTTGCAGGAGAATATTCGTCTTTCCAATCGCTTGGCGGCTACCTTGAAGTTGCTTCAGAATCAGAAGCATGAAAAGAATGCTGTAATTGCTACGGAAGGTGGAACGGCTGCCGTGGTATACAAGTGCTGGACGAAGTGGATGCCCTGCAAACAGAGCATGGAAAGCTGTCGCAGCAGTTGCAAAGCTATGCCAAAGAGAAAGAAGCGCTGGAAGCCTGGGGTAACTTTGAACCGGATAATGTTCAGAAGCTGAAAAATGCCGGTTATGTAATCGGTTTTTATAGCTGTTCGGAAGGAAATTACAAGGAAGAGTGGGAAACGGAATACAATGCAATGATTGTGAACCGTATCTCTTCTAAAGTATTCTTCGTGACTCTGACGAAAGGCGGGCAGGAAGTGGATTTGGATGTAGAACAGGCGAAATTACCTGCATACTCTTTGGCACACCTTGAAACGCTTTACAATACGACCGAACAGGCCGTTGAAGAGAATGAAAAGAAGCTGGTTACGTTTTCCGAAACAGAAATTCCTTCCTTGAAGCTGCTCTGAAAGAGTTGCAAAGCCAGATTGAGTTCTCTAAGGTGGTGTTAAGTTCCGAACAGACTGCCGGTGACAAACTGATGTTAATTGAAGGATGGGCACCTGCATTCAGTCAAGTGGAAATAGAGCTTACTTGAATGACGCACATGTATATTATGAGATTACCGATCCGATGCCGGGCGATAATGTTCCTATTCGATTGAATAATAAGGGATTCTTTGCCTGGTTCGAACCGATCTGTAAGTTGTATATGCTTCCGAAGTATAATGAATTGGACTTGACTCCGTTCTTTGCCCCGTTCTTTATGGTCTTTTTCGGACTTTGTCTGGGAGATTCCGGATATGGGGTGTTCCTGTTTCTGGGAGCTACGGCCTATCGGTTGATGGCGAAGAAAGTGACTCCGTCAATGAAGTCGATCATTTCATTGATACAGGTATTGGCTGCTTCAACATTCTTCTGCGGTTTGCTGACAGGTACGTTCTTCGGAGCGAATATCTACGATTTGAACTGGCCGATTGTTCAACGTCTGAAACATGCCGTCTTGATGGATAACAATGATATGTTCCAATTATCGTTGATATTGGGAGCTATTCAGATACTATTCGGTATGGTGTTGAAGGCGGTGAATCAGACTATTCAGTTTGGTTTCAAATATGCAGTGGCAACTATCGGATGGATCATCTGCTGGTTTCCATGGCAGTTTCGGCTTTGTTGCCGGAGGTAATGCCGATGGGAAGTACAGTGCATTTGGTTATTCTGGGTGTTTCGGCTGCTATGATCTTCCTTTATAACAGTCCGGGAAAGAATGTTTTCCTGAATATCGGACTGGGATTATGGGATTCATATAATATGGTCACCGGTTTGCTTGGCGATGTATTGTCTTACGTTCGTCTGTTTGCCCTCGGACTTTCCGGAGGTATTTTGGCGGGAGTATTCAACAGCCTGGCAGTAGGTATGAGTCCGGATAATGTAATAGCAGGCCCGATTGTTATGGTACTGATTTTCGTTATCGGTCATGCCATCAATATCTTTATGAATGTGCTGGGTGCAATGGTTCACCCGATGCGTCTGACGTTCGTTGAGTTCTTTAAGAACTCCGGATATGAAGGAGGCGGTAAAGAGTACAAACCGTTCAGAAATTGAAAATTTGAAGATTAAGAATTAGAAATTGAGAATTAATATTTTAAGAATTAAACAATAAAAAATAGAATAAGATTATGGAAATGAATTTGTTTATCGCCTACATTGGCATCGCGATTATGGTTGGTTTGTCGGGCATCGGTAGTGCTTACGGAGTAACTATTGCAGGTAATGCTGCTATCGGAGCATTGAAGAAGAATGATAGTGCATTCGGTAACTTCCTGGTATTGACAGCTCTTCCGGGTACACAGGGTCTTTATGGTTTTGCAGGTTATTTCATGTTTCAGACAATCTTCGGTATTTTGACTCCTGAAATTACACCTATCCAGGCATCAGCAGTGCTTGGTGCAGGTATTGCTCTGGGATTGGTTGCTTTATTCTCCGCTATCCGTCAGGGACAAGTTTGTGCAAACGGTATCGCAGCAATCGGACAGGGACACAATGTATTTAGCAATACGTTGATTCTTGCCGTATTCCCCGAACTCTATGCAATCGTTGCTTTGGCTGCAACCTTCTTGATTGGTAGCGCACTCGTTGCATAATTTTTAGCAAGAATATTTCCTATAAAGGACTTTCAATCCCCTTGTACATGCTGCTTTGCATGTGCAAGGGATATTCTTTTTTCATTGTTAGACAACGTTTCTTTCCTCTTCTTAACTCATATTTTTTGTATAAAGTATTATTTTTCAAAGAATAATGTGTACTTTTGCACTCGCATACTAAAAAGAGTTTTAATATATTATATGGTAAAAGATTTATTAACCCCCGATTATATCTTCGAGTCCAGCTGGGAAGTATGTAATAAAGTGGAGGGATATATACCGTCTTGTCGACACGGGCAAATACATTACAGGAAAAATTCCGCGACAGAATTTTCTTCATAGGTCCTGATGTGTGGCAAGGAAAGGAGAACCCTCTATTCATCGAGTCGGATAACCTATGTGCTGCCTGGAAAGAGCATGCGCTTGAGAAAGACGAACTTTCTGTCCGTGTGGGACGATGGAATATCCCCGGTGAACCCATAGTCATTCTTGTTGATTTCCAACCTTTTTTTGAAAAGAAAGACGATATATACACAGAAATGTGGAATCGTTATCAAGTAGATTCGTTGCACGCCTATGGCGATTACGACGAGGCTTCTATGTTTTCCTATGCCGCAGGAAGAGTGGTGGAGAGTTTCTATCGCTACAACCTGACGGAAACGGATAAGGTGGTATATCAGGCACATGAATGGATGACTGGAATGGGAGCACTTTATGTACAGGAAGCTGTGCCGGAGGTTGCTACTATTTTTACGACCCATGCTACGTCTATCGGTCGTTCCATTGCCGGCAATAATAAGCCGTTGTATGACTATCTGTTTGCTTATAATGGCGACCAGATGGCACAGGAACTGAACATGCAATCGAAACACTCGATTGAGAAACAGACTGCACATTATGTAGACTGTTTTACTACGGTGAGTGAAATAACCAATAATGAATGCAAGGAATTACTGGATAAACCGGCAGATGTTGTTCTGATGAACGGTTTTGAAGATGATTTGTGCCGAAAGGAAGCACGTTTACCGGCAAGCGTAAGCGCGCACGTACCTTGATGCTTAGTGTTGCCAATAAATTATTGGGAACAAATCTGGGTGATGATACGTTAATTGTCGGAACCAGTGGGCGATATGAGTTTAAGAATAAAGGTATTGATGTTTTTTTGGAATCATTAAACCGCTTGAACAGGGATAAGAAACTACATAAGAATGTGTTGGCATTCATCAATGTACCGGTTGGGTGGGAGAGCTCGCGAGGATTTGCAGGCACGTTTGAAGAGCAAAGATAAGTTCGACACTCCCCTCGAAGTACCGTTTATCACTCATTGGCTGCATAATATGACTCATGACCAGGTGTTGGACATGTTGAAATATCTGGGAATGGGCAATCGTCCGGAAGATAAGGTAAAGGTGATTTTTGTTCCTTGTTATCTGGATGGTCGTGATGGTATCATGAATAAAGAATATTATGATATATTGCTGGGGCAGGATTTGAGTGTCTATGCTTCTTATTACGAACCGTGGGGATATACTCCGCTGGAAAGTGTAGCTTTCCATGTGCCGACAATCACTACGGATCTGGCAGGATTCGGACTTTGGGTAAACAGCCTGAAGAACCAGCATGGCATTAATGATGGAGTGGAAGTGCTGCATCGTTCGGACTATAATTATTCGGAAGTGGCGGATGGTATCAAAGATACGATTACGTTGTTTGCGGATAAGACTGATAAAGAGGTGAAGGAAATCCGTAAGCGTGCTGCTGAAGTTGCAGAGCAGGCTTTATGGAAGCACTTTATACAATATTATTATGAAGCTTATGATATCGCTTTGCGTAAGGCAAGGATACGTCAGTTGAGTTAAGAAAGAAATTATTTATCAATAAGTAAACGAAAACATTATGAAAATCAAAGTTAGTAATGTGAATACTCCCAACTGGAAAGAGGTTACTGTGAAATCACGTATACCGGAAGAGTTGGAGAAGTTGTCTGAAATCGCACGCAACATTTGGTGGGCATGGAATTTTGAAGCGACTGAACTGTTTAGAGATCTAGATCCGGAACTTTGGAAAGAATGTGGACAGAATCCAGTACTGTTGTTGGAACGTATGAGCTATGAGAAGCTGGAAGCGCTGGCAAAAGACAAGGTGATTCTAAGAAGAATGAATGAAGTTTATACGAAATTCAGAGATTACATGGATGTGAAGCCGGATGAGCAACGCCCATCTATAGCTTATTTCAGCATGGAATATGGCTTGAGCAGCGTCCTGAAAATATATTCCGGTGGTCTGGGCGTATTGGCTGGTGACTATCTGAAAGAGGCTTCCGACAGCAATGTTGATTTGTGTGCGGTAGGTTTCTTGTATCGTTACGGCTACTTTACTCAAACGTTGTCTATGGATGGACAGCAGATTGCCAACTACGAGGCACAGAACTTCGGTCAACTTCCTATTGAACGCGTAATGGATGCCAATGGTCAGCCGTTGATAGTTGACGTTCCTTATCTTGATTATTTTGTTCATGCAAACGTATGGCGTGTGAATGTTGGACGTATTTCTTTGTATCTGCTTGATACGGATAATGAAATGAACAGCGAATTCGACCGTCCTATCACTCACCAGCTTTATGGTGGTGACTGGGAAAACCGTTTGAAACAGGAAATCTTGTTGGGTATCGGTGGTATCCTGACTCTGAAAGCTCTGGGTATCAAGAAAGATGTTTATCACTGTAATGAAGGACATGCTGCATTGATTAATGTTCAGCGTATCTGCGACTATGTAGCTACTGGATTGACTTTCGACCAGGCTATTGAGTTGGTTCGCGCTTCTTCTCTTTATACTGTTCATACTCCGGTGCCTGCAGGTCACGACTATTTTGACGAAGGTTTGTTCGGCAAATATATGGGTGGTTATCCTTCTAGAATGGGTATCTCATGGGATGACTTGATGGATCTAGGACGTAACAATCCGGGCGACAAGGGCGAACGTTTCTGTATGTCTGTTTTTGCTTGTAACACTTCACAGGAAGTGAACGGTGTAAGCTGGCTGCACGGAAAAGTTTCTCAAGAAATGTTCTCTTCTATCTGGAAAGGTTATTTCCCGGAAGAAAGCCACGTAGGATATGTAACGAATGGTGTTCACTTCCCAACTTGGAGTGCAACAGAATGGAAAGAATTATACTTTAAATATTTCAACGAAAACTTCTGGTTCGATCAGTCTAATCCTAAGATTTGGGAAGCTATCTACAATGTGCCCGATGAAGAGATTTGGAAGACTCGTATGACTATGAAGAATAAGTTGGTTGACTATATCCGTAAGTCATTCCGCGATACATGGTTGAAGAACCAGGGAGATCCTTCTCGTATCGTTTCACTGATGGATAAGATCAATCCGAACGCATTGCTGATTGGTTTCGGCCGTCGTTTTGCTACTTACAAACGTGCACACTTGCTGTTCACCGACTTGGATCGTCTTTCTAAGATCGTGAACAATCCTGATTATCCGGTACAATTCCTGTTTACAGGTAAAGCTCACCCGCACGATGGAGCAGGCCAGGGCTTGATTAAGCGTATCATTGAAATCTCTCGTCGTCCGGAATTCCTGGGTAAGATTATCTTCCTCGAGAATTACGATATGCAACTGGCTCGTCGTCTGGTTTCCGGCGTTGATATCTGGTTGAATACTCCGACTCGTCCGTTGGAAGCATCCGGTACATCTGGTGAAAAAGCTTTGATGAACGGTGTTGTCAATTTCTCCGTATTAGACGGATGGTGGCTGGAAGGTTACCGTGAAGGTGCAGGTTGGGCGTTGACTGAAAAACGTACTTACCAGAATCAGGAACATCAGGATCAGCTGGATGCTGCTACTATTTACAGTATTCTTGAAACTGAAATCCTTCCGTTGTATTATGCACGTAATAAGAAGGGATATTCTGAAGGCTGGATCAAAGTGGTGAAGAATTCTATCGCACAGATTGCTCCTCATTATACCATGAAGCGTCAGTTGGATGATTACTATAGCAAGTTCTATTGCAAACTGGCAAAACGTTTCCAGACTTTGGCTGCTAACGATAATGCAAAAGCAAAAGAAATCGCAGCTTGGAAAGAAGATGTGGTTGCTAAATGGGATTCTATTGAAATCGTATCTTGTGACAAGGTAGAAGAGCTGAAGAATGGTGATATCGAAAGCGGAAAAGAATATACTATTACTTACGTTATCGATGAAAAAGGCTTGAATGATGCAGTGGGACTTGAATTGGTTACTACTTACACAACTGCAGACGGAAAACAACATGTTTATTCTGTAGAACCGTTCAGTGTAGTCAAGAAAGAAGGCGACTTGTATACATTCCAGGTTAAACACAGCTTGTCAAATGCAGGTAGTTTCAAGGTGTCTTACCGTATGTTCCCGAAGAATCCGGAACTTCCACACCGTCAGGACTTCTGCTACGTACGTTGGTTTATCTAATTGCTTGAGTAAAAGTAGGGGAGTATATTTCCCTCACTTTCATACATACATTCAGCTGTATTCTTTGAGAATGACAGGGGCTGAATTTTTTATCTGTTTGGAGAGTGAGGCGTAAAGTCTCGCAAATAAAAAAGACTGTCTCATTTTCTATTTGAGACAGTCTTGTATAAATTTCAAGGCCTTTGGAAAAGCCTTTCTTTGGATTTGTTATTTTACAGCTTCTGCAATTTTAGCTTGAAGTTCTTCTCCGTGCAGACCGCGAGCAATAATCTTACCGCTACCGTCGATCAATACAGTGTGAGGAATGCTGTTTACAGCATAAAGCTGTGCACCTTCACTTTGCCAGAATTTCAGGTCGGACATTTGCGGCCAAGTCATGTCTAGCTTCTTGATTGCTTCTTTCCATGCAGCACCATCCTGATCGAGAGATACACCTACGATTTCGAAGTTTTTGCCTTTGTACTTAGCGTATGTTTCTACCAGGTTAGGCATTTCGCGACGGCAAGGACCGCACCAGCTAGCCCAGAAGTCAACCAATACTACTTTTCCTTTGCCTACATAATCAGACAATTTCACTGTCTTTCCTTCCGGAGTCTGCATTTCGAAATCAACAAATTGAGTACCTACAGCAGTCTTTTTCTGCTTGTCAGTCATCTCTTTGATTCTTACGATTGTTTCGTCATTCTGGAAATTAGCAGGAATTTGTTGCAACAAAGCCTCATTTTCGTCCGTAGAGTTATTGTAGAAAGTTTGTTTAAACAAGAATACTCCAACCGGGTTGGTGATATTCTTTTGTACGCCTTCTTTGATTGCTTTGTCATATTGTTCTTCCAGCTGAGCACCTTCTTTTTGTTTGGCCTCTTTCTGCTCATCACTTAAAGATGTATTACCCATTGCCTCATAAATGGCATTCATTTTTTTGCTGATGTCATTGATTTGAGCTCTGATTTCCTGGTATGCATCGTTGTTGGGAGTACCGGTAACAGCGTCATTATCCTTGGTCAGGGCAACGTTGATTTTTCCGTTTTCCAGGAAGAAGTCGATCATCAACGGTTCTCCGTTCACTTCACAAGTGACATAACGGCTAACCACAGAATCTTGTGTGCCTTCAAAGGTAAAAGTACCTTTGGTGATAACGGCTGTATCTAGTTTGGTCAGATTTCTACCATTGGCTTCCTGAAGATAAACGGTGTCACCATCGCTTGCACCTTCTACTGTACCTGTAATAGTGTATCCGGCTTTGTTTCCGCCAGTACAAGCTACCATGCTTAACGCTGCCGTTGCAATAACTAAATAAGTAAACTTTTTCATGCTTTTGTAAAATTGGTGAATAAATATTTATGCAAAGATAGATTTTTTTCTGTCGGGCATCGAAAAACACTGTTATATTAGATTAACACGTAGGTGGAAACCGCAGAAATGTGTACCTTTGCAGCCCAAACTTTAGTATGAATATGCAAGAAGATAAATCCATCATTGAGGTGAGCCATGTATCGAAGTACTTTGGCGATAAAACAGCATTGGATGATGTGACTCTGAACGTGAAAAAGGGCGAGTTTGTGACTATCCTTGGTCCTTCCGGTTGCGGTAAAACCACGTTGTTGCGTCTCATTGCTGGTTTTCAGACAGCTTCGGAAGGCGAAATCCGAATTTCGGGGATGGAAATAACACAAACTCCTCCCCATAAGCGTCCGGTGAATACGGTATTCCAGAAATATGCCTTGTTCCCGCACTTGAATGTGTATGATAATATCGCTTTCGGCCTGAAACTGAAAAAAACACCGAAACAGACCATTGAGAAGAAGGTGAAAGCTGCTTTGAAAATGGTAGGCATGACGGATTATGAATACCGCGATGTGGATTCTCTTTCCGGTGGTCAGCAACAACGTGTAGCTATTGCCCGCGCCATCGTGAATGAGCCGGAAGTGTTGTTGTTGGATGAACCGCTGGCAGCGCTCGATCTGAAAATGCGTAAGGATATGCAAATGGAGCTCAAAGAAATGCATAAATCTTTGGGAATCACGTTTGTGTACGTCACTCACGATCAGGAGGAGGCACTTACGTTAAGTGACACGATTGTCGTGATGAGTGAAGGAAAGATTCAGCAGATCGGTACGCCGATTGATATTTATAATGAACCTATCAATGCTTTTGTTGCGGACTTTATCGGAGAAAGCAATATCCTCAACGGTACCATGATTCATGATAAACTCGTACGTTTTTGCGGTACGGAGTTTGAATGTGTGGATGAAGGATTTGGCGAGAATGTTCCGGTGGACGTAGTCATTCGTCCGGAGGATCTTTATATTTTCCCCGTTTCGGAAATGGCACAGTTAGTAGGAGTGTAGAGACTTCTATTTTTAAAGGAGTGCATTATGAAATGACGGTGTTGTGCGGCGGATATGAATTCTTGGTGCAGGATTACCATCATTTTGAAGTAGGGGCTGAAGTCGGTCTGTTGGTGAAGCCTTTCGATATTCATATTATGAAGAAAGAGCGTGTTTGCAATACATTCGAAGGAAAATTGCTGGATGCTACTCATGTGGAATTCCTGGGCTGTAACTTTGAATGTGTTCCGGTGGAAGGAATCGCTTTCGATACGAATGTCAAAGTGGAAGTAGACTTTGAAAAAGTGATTCTTCAGGATAATGAAGAAGACGGAACGCTGACGGGCGAGGTGAAATTCATCCTTTACAAGGGTGACCATTATCATCTGACTGTATTGTCAGATTGGGACGAGAATGTATTTGTAGATACGAACGATGTATGGGATGACGGTGACCGTGTAGGTATTACCATCCCTCCAGATGCTATTCGTATAGTTAAAATAACCGATTAACAGGAAAGGAAGTGAATAAGAGGTTATAGTCTTTTTGTCATCACGTAAGAGTTGGACTCTCCCTTACATTATTTTTTCGGCGATCTTTGTGATTATACCGTTGTTCTTAATTGTCGTATATGCCTTTACCGATGATAGCGGCCATTTGACACTCGCCAATTTTCAGAAGTTCTTCGAACATCCCGAAGCAATCAATACCTTTGTCTATTCGATTGGTATTGCCATTATTACCACCCTTGTTTGTATTTTATTGGGTTATCCTGCTGCCTGGATATTGAGTAACAGCAAGCTGAACCGTTCCAAGACGATGGTCGTACTGTTTATTTTGCCGATGTGGGTAAATATTCTGGTGCGTACCCTTGCCACTGTTGCCTTATTCGACTTTTTCAGTGTGCCGTTGGGCGAGGGAGCGTTGATATTCGGTATGGTATACAACTTTATCCCTTTCATGATTTATCCTATCTACAATACTTTGCAGAAGATGGATCATAGCTATATCGAGGCGGCGCAAGACTTGGGAGCCAATCCTGTGCAAGTCTTTCTGAAAGCAGTCCTTCCGCTTTCCATGCCGGGGGTGATGAGTGGTATCATGATGGTGTTCATGCCGACTATATCGACATTTGCCATTGCCGAGTTGCTGACGATGAATAACATCAAACTCTTTGGTACGACGATTCAGGAAAATATCAATAACAGTATGTGGAACTATGGAGCGGCACTTTCGCTCATTATGTTGCTATTGATAGCTGCTACTTCCCTGTTCAGCACCGATGATAAGGAAAACTCAAATGAAGGAGGCGGGCTATGGTAAAGAAGATATTTGCACAGACTTATTTGTGGATATTGCTGCTCTTGCTTTATTCTCCGATCGTGATTATTGTGATCTACTCATTTACAGAGGCGAAAGTGTTGGGTAACTGGACGGGATTTTCTACCAACTTTATTCTTCGTTATTCACTACCGGTGCTCATCATTCTTTGATGAATGCATTGATTAATACGATCACTATCGCTCTACTGGCTGCAACAGCATCTACGTTATTAGGAAGCATCGCTGCTATCGGTATATTCAATCTGAAAGCCCGTTCACGCAAAGCGATCGGATTTGTGAACAGCATTCCTATTCTGAATGGTGATATTATCACCGGTATATCCTTGTTCCTTTTGTTTGTATCTCTGGGGATCACACAAGGCTACACAACCGTAGTGCTTGCTCATATTACTTTTTGTACCCCGTACGTTGTTTTAAGTGTATTGCCCCGTTTGAAGCAGATGAATCCGAATATTTATGAAGCTGCCCTCGACTTGGGAGCTACTCCTATGCAGGCCTTGTGGAAAGTCATAATTCCGGAGATTCGTCCGGGAATGATTAGCGGCTTTATGCTTGCACTGACACTATCCATTGATGATTTTGCCGTAACTGTATTCACTATCGGTAATCAAGGTTTGGAAACGCTTTCTACTTATATCTACGCCGATGCCCGCAAGGGAGGTTTGACCCCGGAACTTCGCCCGCTTTCGGCTATCATTTTTGTCGTGGTACTGGCGTTATTGGTTGTAATCAATTACCGGGCAGGAAAAACGAAGAAAAAAGATTAATAGACTATCAAATGTGCTACTACGTAAATAATATGAAAAGAATAATTCATGCTATCCTGCTCTTATTGGCTTTGACCGGGTGTTATAATTCCGGTGAACCTCGTGAGCGGGTTCTTAAAATCTACAACTGGGCGGATTACATCGGCGAAGGTGTGCTTGAGGATTTCCAGGCATATTATAAAGAACAGACCGGTGAGAATATCCGTATCGTTTACCAGACATTCGATATCAACGAAATCATGTTGACGAAAATTGAAAAGGGGCATGAAGATTTTGATGTTGTTTGTCCTTCGGAATACATCATCGAGCGTATGCTGAAGAAGCATTTGTTGCTACCTATCGACACGAATTTCGCACATTCTCCCAATTACATGAATAATGTGGCTCCATTTATTCGTAAGCAGATTAATAAATTGAGTCAGCCGGGTGAAAAAGCCAGCCGCTATGCTGTATGTTATATGTGGGGACGGCAGGTATTCTGTATAACCGGGCTTATGTGCCCGATTCGGTAGCCCTGTCCTGGGATTGCCTTTGGAATAAAAAGTATGCCGGAAAGATCCTGATGAAGGATAGTTATCGTGATGCTTATGGAACAGCCGTGATTTATGCGCATGCAAAGGAACTGAAGGAGGGAACGGTAACAGTGGAAGAGTTGATGAACGACTATTCTCCACGTGCGATGGAGTTGGCTGAAAAATACTTAAAAGCCTTGAAACCGAACATTGCTGGCTGGGAAGCGGACTTTGGCAAGGAAATGATGACGAAAAATAAAGCTTGGCTGAATATGACTTGGAGCGGTGATGCAATCTGGGCGATTGAAGAGGCCAATGCGGTAGGAGTGGATTTGGATTATGAAGTTCCCGAAGAAGGAAGTAATATTTGGTATGATGGTTGGGTGATCCCGAAATATGCCAGGAATCCGGAAGCGGCCAGTTATTTTATCAACTTTATGTGTCGTCCGGATATAGCCTTGCGGAATATGGATTTCTGCGGATATGTAAGTTCCATAGCTACTCCCGAAATACTGGAAGAGAAGATAGACACCACTCTTCATTATTATTCCGATTTAAGTTACTTTTTCGGACCGGGTGCAGACAGCGTGCAGATTGATAAAATACAATATCCGGATCGTAAGGTGGTGGAACGATGTGCCATGATTCGTGATTTTGGCGATAAGACAAAAGAAGTTCTTGATATTTGGTCGCGTATTAAAGGAGATAATTTGGGAGTGGGTATCACTATTCTTATTTTCGTCGTTGTTGCATTGATGAGTGGTTGGATGATTTATAAGAAGTGGCAGCGTTATAATCGTCAGAAACAACAAAGACGTAGAAGCAGAAGGAAAAAGGTCAGGAGGAATTAGTGTTTCTCCGGATTGCAAACAAAAAATAAATTAGGTGGAAAATAAAAGCGGTATCTACGGTAAGAAATAAGAAGCACGGTGAACAGAATGCTGATGGCAGGATGTTCGCCGTGCTTGGTATTTATCGTCTTTTCATTTCTCGGAGAATGTCCTTGGTGTCCTTATCTACCGGAATGACTCAATTGTTTTTTGCAGTGCCTTGTTGTAAGTCCAGTTATCCAGTGTGCTATGTTTCAGATACTCCATTGTCTTTTGGGGAAATTTGATAAAACACAATGATATCATCCATGCCATAGCCATGCGTGCATAATATGCATCATGATTGAATGAGTCGGCATATTTCAGTAACGAATCGATATGCGCGTCATCTACAATAATGGAAAAGCATCACAATTCCGAAACGTATTTCAAATTCTTTAGAGGATTTCAGATAGGGTTGGATAAATTGTCCATACGTTTTCTT
>ENA-OQIG01000490-OQIG01000490.1-human-gut-metagenome-genome-assembly--contig:-NODE-490-length-22700-cov-2.967882_pt1 | contig 22700 bp, 24 predicted proteins | sample MGYA00242576_ERZ504741 | MGnify/ENA primary metagenome ERZ504741 (study PRJEB26092, sample SAMD00036436) | human gut metagenome | host: Homo sapiens | study: EMG produced TPA metagenomics assembly of... | reverse complement strand
AATGATGTGGTGTCTTTAAAGTTACTAAAAAGCAAACATATCTACAACTTTTTATAGGATTAAGAAAGAAGAAGAGGGAAACCGTCGAAATAAAAAAGAGATTACCACCAAATTTGACGAAGAACCCGATGAATCGTCTACACAAGCGAAAAAAGAAAGAGATATAAAGAATGAAAAAAGTAGTATGATTGACTTCATGTAGTAAAAATGAAATTGGTTTTGTAGCGGCAAAAGAAGAGGTTTTAAACAGTCCTCCAAAAAACTATCGACTAAATCTCTGTATTTGTCGACCTGAATTTTGTTGGTAGATAGAATGTCTGTATTTGTCGATAGTTTTTTTATGCGTGCCCGTTGCCGCCTACATTTGCGGTTGTAATCAACGACATATTTATGAATACGAAAATGAATAAATTACTTTGCATGATGGTGGTGCTGCTTTCATTGGCGGCATGTACGGATGATACTGAATATACGGCAGGTGTGTGGTATCGCCGTTCTGATTTTGATGGTGTGGCGCGTACGGACGCAGCTGGTTTTACGATTGGTAACGTAGGGTACCTCTGCACCGGATACCGGGGGAGTACCAAAGACCGTTTGAAAGATTGTTGGGCGTATGACATTGAGGCTAATTCGTGGACACAGTGTACATCAATGCCCGATGCAGCTCCAGCCCGGAATGCAGCTACAGGTTTTGCAGTAGGTACCAAAGGATATATTGCTACTGGTTACGATGCGACAAAAAAGGATTATCTGAATGATTGCTGGCAGTATGATCCTGCCACGAATTCCTGGAAGGAGATGGCTTCTATTCCGGATGGACTGATGGGACTAATATCTATGGTAAACGGTATTATGCGCTTTCTTTCGGCATTGGTCAGTATGGGTATCTGGGTACAGGTTACAACGATAATTATCAAAAGGATTTCTGGAAGTTCGACCCGTCGGTGGGAGATAAAGGAGAATGGACAGCCATGAGTGGATTTGGCGGACAGAAGAGAATGGGCGGTATGGCCTTCGTCATAGATGATATAGCTTATATCTGCGGCGGTGAAAATAACGGTTCGGATGTGACGGATTTCTGGTGTTTTAATCCGGCAACGGGTACTTGGAAAGAATTGCGTGAACTTTACGATAAGAGTGATGATGATTATGACGACGATTACACTTCTATCGTCCGTTCTTATGCTTGTGCTTTCGTGATCGACGGTAAAGGATACATTGCTGCGGGGCAGACTGCTGGTGGTAGTTATCGTTCCAATTATTGGATTTACGACCCTCTGACAGACCTCTGGGATGGGGAAGATTTGACAGATTTCGAAGGAAGTACACGCTCGAAAGCCGTATGCTTTTCTACTGGAAAACGGGGAATTATAGCTACGGGAGGAGCTTCTACTTATTATTACGATGATACTTGGGAGTTGAAGCCTTATGAATATGAAGAGAAATAAAAAAATAATAGGTATTAGTTGCTTTGTCTTGCTGCTTTTAGTGGGAATCATATATGGGTATATGCATTCGATAAACATATATCGGCTGGAAGTAACCCAGATTGAAGGTAGTGGATACGGTTATAAGATTTATGAGAGAGAGCGTTTGATAATCGTTCAGCCTTTTATCCCGGTTGTATCCGGGAAAAGGCCTTTTCAATCGGTGCAAGATGCCCAATGTATCGGAAATTTAGTGCTGGAACGAATTAAAGCCGGAAATGAATTTGCCATATCAAAGGCTGACCTGGATAACTTGGGAGTAGTGTATTAATGCCACCATGTTGGCACAGTCATGCCACCTCATTGGCACGATAGTGTCAACATGGTGGCACTGTTGTGCCAATACGATGGCACAAACTAAAGCATTAAGTACAGATTATTTCTTCTCTTCTTCTTTGGGTGCAACTACATAATCTTCTTTGATAAACTCATCATACACCCGCTTGGGATGATCGAATGGTGCGGTTCCATTCTTCTGCTCATTGAAGTTTTCCCGGCGGAATTGTTTCAGTTTCAAATTATCTTCTGCATACTCCCTCAATTTCTTATGCTCATTTCCATAAAGCGAACTTTCAGTTACGTCAGAATTGAGCAGGTTTTCTTTAGGAGTGATAGTAGGTAGGAGCACTTGTTCCAACAGACCACGATAGGCACCGTTATATTCGCACCATACGATATCGTTGGCTACAAATATACGATAGGAGTACTTAGACCAGGCAGTTTTGATTTCAATAGATGTAGCATAAATTTCAATGGTAGCTTCTGAACCATACGCTTGGTCACGGATCACAACGGTCGTCCGACCGCTAAGTTCTTCCTTCACGGAAGTTTGCCACTTATCAGAGTGTAAGATCTCTTCGATAATTTCCGGCAAATTTTCTTTAATCTCAAACTGTATTCTCATGGTGCTTGCCTGCGGGCAGGACTTTTTAATTTTTTTCCTCCTTAAACAATTAAGTTAGCCTAAAGTTACATAGATTAAAGCAAAAAAACAAGATTTTGTTTGAGAATTTATTCTTTTTGCCAAACTATCTGCCTTTTTCGTTTGTTTTTATAATAAATATGCACAAATCGTAAAAATAGAAGTTTATGCGGAATAGGGCCCGGAAGAATTATGTCATTTATGTATTGATGTTGCTCCTGTTTGGAGGGTTGATTTATGTCGCTATTGAAGAGGGTGACCGGTTTTCGCACTATGCGATAAATGCGCATAACGTGGCACAGGGAGACCCTTTCAGTCTATTTCTTCAGTTTATACAGGACAATATTCATCATCCGCTCTCTACCTTATTGATTCAGATTATAGCTGTATTGGTGATGGTGCGTCTTTTTGGCTATTTATTTAGCCTGATCGGGCAACCGGGAGTGATTGGTGAGATTGTTGCCGGTATCGTGTTGGGACCTTCCGTGCTCGGCTTTTTCTTTCCGGATGCTTTTCATTTTCTTTTTCCGGCTCACTCGCTTACCAATCTTGAATTATTGAGTCAGGTGGGACTGATACTTTTCATGTTTGTCATCGGTATGGAGCTGGATTTCAGTGTGCTGAAAAATAAGATCAATGAAACGCTGGTGATTAGTCATGCCGGAATTTTGGTTCCTTTCTTTCTGGGTATTTTGTCTTCTTACTGGGTGTATGAAGAATATGCCGCCGACCAGACTCCATTCCTTCCATTTGCTCTGTTTATAGGTATTTCTATGAGTATCACCGCCTTTCCGGTATTGGCGCGTATCATTCAGGAACGGAATATGACTAAGACTCCTTTAGGCACGCTGACTATTGCTTCCGCGGCCAATGACGATGTGACGGCCTGGTGTCTGTTGGCAGTAGTTATCGCTATCTCCAAAGCGGGAAGTTTTGCCAGTGCACTATATTCAGTTGGACTGGCAGTTGTGTATATTGCAGTCATGTTTTTGGTCGTTCGTCCGTTTTTGAAGAAGGTAGGAGAGGTATATGCCAATCGGGAAGTTATTAATAAAACATTTGTAGCATTTATTCTGCTCATTCTTATTATTTCCTCCTGTCTGACGGAGATTATCGGTATTCATGCCCTGTTCGGAGCTTTTATGGCAGGGGTGGTGATGCCGTCCAATTTGGGTTTCCGGAAGGTGATGATGGAAAAGTGGAAGATATATCTTTAGTCTTCTTTTTACCTTTATTCTTTGCTTTCACCGGGTTACGTACGGAAATCGGTTTGATAAACAGTCCGGAGTTGTGGATGGTATGTCTGCTGTTGGTGACGGTTGCTGTTGCCGGCAACTGTGGGTGTGCCATCGCTGCCCGTCTGGTGGGTGAATCGTGGAAGGATAGTTTGACGATAGGGACATTGATGAATACACGGGGATTGATGGAGCTTGTCGCTTTGAATATCGGTTATGAAATGGGAGTTCTTCCCCCGTCTATATTCGTAATTTTGGTCATTATGGCGTTAGTTACGACCTTTATGACTACTCCTTTGCTTCATTTGGTGGAACATATTTTCGTACGTCGCGAAGAAAAGTTATCTTTGAAGCATAAATTGATATTTTGTTTCGGACGTCCGGAATCCGGGCGTGTATTGCTTTCCATTTATAGTTTGTTATTTGGGAAGCAGTTGAGGAAAAATCATTTGATTGCGGCACACTATACGGTAGGCACGGATTTGAATCCGTTGAATGCCGAGCATTATGCCAGCGAGAGTTTTGCTTTGCTCAATCAACAGGCAGTGAAATTGAATATTCAGGTGGATAACCATTATCGGGTGACGGACAAACTTGTACAGGAAATCATTCATTTTGTCCGTAAAGAACATCCTGATATGCTGCTTTTGGGAGCCGGGAGCCATTACCGTACGGATATGCCGGGGACTCCGGGGGCTATTTTGTGGTTAACGCTTTTCCGGGATAAGATTGATGATATTATGGAGCAGGTGAAGTGTCCGGTAGCTGTATTTGTCAATCGTCAGTATCGGGAAGGCGCAATGGTTAGTTTCGTACTTGGTGGAATGATTGATGCATTTCTTTTTTCGTATCTGGAGAAGATGTTGCAGAACGGGCATTCGATACGTCTTTTCCTCTTTGATACGGACGATGAGGAGTTTCGCGGATGTATTGATGATTTGCAGGCACGTTATCCGGGACAAATGATTATAGTATGGTTTGAAGGAGTTGAAGATTTAGTGACTAAAGAGAAAGACGGACTATTGATAATGAGTCATCTTTCTTATACGAAATTATCCGAGGATGAGGCTGTGATACGAGAATTGTCATCTCTGCTGGTGATCCGCCGGAATAAGAATGCGGGAGATAAAAATGAAGGACTTGAAAATTGACGAATCTACGGGATTAGTGTTGGAAGGCGGGGGAATGCGTGGAGTATTTACCTGCGGTGTACTTGATTACTTTATGGATCATGATATCCGGTTTCCCTATACGATAGGAGTGTCTGCCGGTGCGTGCAACGGATTGTCGTATGCATCGCGGCAACGGGGACGTGCCAAATACAGCAATATTGACCTGTTGGAGAAGTACAACTATATCGGTCTGAAACATTTGCTCAAAAAGCGTAATATTTTGGATTTCGATCTATTGTTCAAAGAATTTCCCGAACACATTCTTCCTTATGATTATGAAACATATTTTGCTTCACCGGAACGTTTCGTGATGGTGACTACTAATTGCATTACGGGAGAAGCCAATTATTTCGAAGAGAAAAAAGACAGTAGCAGGGTGATCGATATTGTTCGTGCATCCAGCAGTCTCCCTTTTGTGTGTCCTATCACTTATGTAGACGAGGTTCCTATGCTCGATGGAGGAATTGTAGATTCCATCCCTCTGCAAAGAGCTATTGCGGATGGCTGTAAGAGAAATGTCGTGGTACTTACGTAACCGGGGATATCGGAAAGATTCGAAAGACATTCGTATCCCTTCGTTTGTATACCGGAAATATCCGAAGTTGCGTGAAGCGTTAAGTTGCCGGTGCGCTGTTTATAATGAACAGCTGGAAATGGTGGAACGTATGGAAGATGAAGGGAAGATTGTCGTTATCCGTCCTTTGAAACCTGTAGCTGTAGACCGTATAGAAAAAGATGTGCAAAAGCTGACAGAGTTTTATCAGGAAGGGTACGAATGTGCGAAAGCTTTATTTTCACTTTGACTTAGTATATTGCTTGGCAGCCTTTTCCAATTTCCGACTCATTAATTCTACCAATGTTTTAGGATAAAGAATTTCTATTCCGTCGACATATCCGAAGAATACCCGTTCTAACTCGTGGTTGATTACGACTTCAATTTCCAGTATGACGCTTCCGTCAGGTAGCCTTTCCACCAGTTGTTGACTGCGATGTATAGGCTTGGTTATGATGTAAGGTGCTTCGGCTGCCGCTACTTTGAAGCCAACTTTCTCCGCTACGCTTCCGGAGTTTTTGGTGACACCTACCAGGTCGTCGAAGAACGTATTCGGATCGAAGAATGTATTTTTGATATAGTGTTCTTGTGGCAGAACTTCCAATGATTGTATTCTGTCCAAAGCTAAATTCTGCAATATTCGTCCGTTTCCTCTGACCCCATAAACGAACCATCGGTTGCGATATTCTTTTAATAGATAAGGATAGAAAATAAAGCTGTTTGCCGAACGTGCTTTGAACGAACGATATTTGAGTTGTATCGGGTGCTCGTTGACAATCGCATGATAGATGGTGTCCAGATAATCCAGTCCTTTCAACGATTCATTCTTTTCAAAGTCAATGACAGGAGTGGTTTTCATCCGGGCAGAAGCAACATGGTCTTCCAGGCGATTGATAATCTCGCTCATTTCCGTGAAATAGGAGAAACCTTTAAATTGTCGCAGCACTTCCACTGCTTCCGACATCATTTTCAGGTCTTGTTCGTTCAGTGGGGTTTGTGTGATACTGTATTCCGGATCTTCATATTTATAGTATTTATTCTCGTACACCACAATCGGAGCATTATAGCCTAACTTCTCGCTACGCATCATCTGTATGTCCATTTGTGCCGTCCGTTTGCTTATCCCTTTATCAATGCCTTCATATTCATAAAGAGCATCTGAACAGGCGTCTACCAAGTCTTCCAATGTCCAGCGTCGATACGGATTACGCAGACAGTTGTCAATCGTTTTATAACGGATTAGAGCATTTCTATTTGCTGGCATAAGTAGAAGAATAAAGATTTGCTTCAAAAGTAGAAAAATAAATTCAGGAAAACAAAAAGGCAATCCGTCTTTATTCATGCAATGAACGAAAGAATATGAAGTGATGTATCAAAATTGATACCCTTTGAAACAAAGTTTATAGACGAAGGTGAATATACCCCCTATCTTTGCCTTCATCTATTTTGATTAAAAGCTTGTGTAAATCAGGAATACTTTGTTGCCATGAAAAACAACCCCTTGGATAAAACTATGTAAAGGTGCGGCACTTGCATTAGCAGTTTCTTACGGACTGACTTATTGCCATACAACTAAAAGCAAGTTGACTTTGGAACAGAAAGGTGATAGCCTGACTGTCATTCACATCACCTATCCGGCTAATTATATATTGCTTCCTATAGAAGAGGAAGCAATGGAAGTCAGGTTCTTCTGGATACAGGAGAGGCTACAGATACCGATATGGATATTCGTCTGGCACAGACAAAAGTGGACTATTTTGTTCCGCTTGCCTTACCTGCCGGAGCAAAGACTGCTACCGTACGTGTGCGTAATAAATCAAAGGATGCACTTTGCTGGAAAGAAATCAAACTATCTGATACATTTGATACAGCCAATACAGATAAGTTTCGTCCAGTTTATCACCATACTCCTCTGTATGGTTGGATGAATGATGCCAACGGGTTGGTCTATAAAGATGGAGAATATCATTTGTACTTTCAATACAACCCTTACGGTTCCAAATGGGGAAATATGCATTGGGGACATTCCGTCAGCAGAGATCTTGTGCATTGGGAACACTTGCCTCCGGCTATTGCCCGTGATACATTGGGACATATCTTTTCCGGCAGTTCTGTTGTTGATAAGGAGAATGTGGCTGGCTATGGAGCGGGGAGTATTCTGGCTTTTTATACTTCTGCTAGTGACAAAAACGGGCAGATCCAATGTCTTGCTTTTAGCAAAGATAACGGACGGACATTTACTAAATACGAGAAGAATCCCATCCTTTGTCCTTCTGACGGTTTGAAAGATTTCCGCGATCCGAAAGTTTTCCGGTATGAACCGGAAGATAAGTGGGTTATGATTGTTTCTGCCGATAAGGAAATGCGTTTTTATGACTCTAAGAATCTGAAAGACTGGAATTATATGAGCAGTTTCGGAGAAGGGTACGGAGTGCAACCTTGTCAGTTTGAATGTCCGGATATGGTGGAACTTCCGATAGATGGAGACATAAATCGTAAGAAATGGGCGTTGATAGTAAACGTGAATCCGGGATGCTATTTCGGAGGGAGTGCAACCCAGTACTTTACAGGAAACTTTGACGGAACGAAATTTATTTGTGACAATCAGCCAAATGTCACGAAATGGCTGGATTGGGGAAAGGATCATTATGCTACGGTCTGTTTTTCGAACACAAGTGATCGGACGGTTGCCATACCTTGGATGAGTAACTGGCAATATTGCAATATTGTTCCGACAAAGCAATTCCGTAGTGCCAATGCTTTACCGCGTGAGTTGGGACTTTATACACAAGACGGTGAGCTTTATCTTTCGGCGGCTCCGGTGGCAGAGACGAAAACTTTGCGGAAAGAAAACAAGGAGATTCCTTCTTTCACCGTATCCAATGATTATCATATTGATTCTTTACTGACTGATAATAACGGAGCTTATGAATTAGCATTGGAGATTACTACCGGCAAAGCGGAGATTATGGGCTTCAGTCTTTTTAATGATAAAGGTGAAAGGTAGATATCTATTTCAATCTTCCTGAAAAAAGACTGGTAATGGACCGGACGAAAAGTGGTATCGTAGATTTCGGAAAGAATAGCGTCCCTCATGAAATAGAAGCTCATGACCGTAGAAAGACGACTTCGATCAATTATATCGATGATTTCGCATTAGCTACCTGGCGCCGATAAAAAAGAAAAATAAAATACGCTTTGGATATCTTTATTGATAAGTGTTCTGTAGAAATATTCCTGAATGGAGGAAAAATAGCAATGACGAATCTGGTTTTCCATCGGAACCATACAACCGTATGTGTTTTTATAGTAAAGGAGGAACGTTCAATGTTGATTCATTCAATGCGTATCGATTAGGTTTATAATATAAGGTAGAGGTTTACACAATAGATATTTTCATAGATTCAGTAAGAGCAATGGGTATTAGTTGCTTAAAGGTTCATAGGTTAGATTTATAAGTTAGGTTTTGTAGATTAGAATTAGGTGTTGGTAGCTGTCAGATGTGAAATCCGGCAGCTACTTTTTATTTGCCGGGTCTTGTTGGCTATTGTCGATTATTCTTCGATTTCAATTGTATATCCCCCTTGGAATATCTCATCCGGTTGCAGGTGCTGTATCCAGTCTTTATCTTTATATTCCCCTGTATAATGTGCGCGGTCGCAACGTCCATACCAAGGCTCGATGCAAACAAAAGGAGCATTCTTTGCAGGTGGCGACCAAAGGCCGACTACCGGAGCATTGAAGTGTAAACTTAAATAAGCCCGTTTCTCCTTATTAAATAAGGTGACTTTGCGAACCTGGCCGTTTTCCAAGATCAAAGCATCTTTATCAAAAGTATGAGTATCCAATGGTAACAATCCGTCTGCCAACTCTAAGGAATACTCAACAGAAGGATCAGCGCATCCCTTTTCAGAAATAAGAATATACTTCAAGCCATCTTTCCTGTCGAATCCGAAGAACCCTCTTTCTAAACTGTTCTCATCAAACTCCGGCCAGTAGAAAGCAGGATGTGCCCCAATCTGAAAATACATTTCTTTGTCGCCGGTATTCTTTACTTTCCATATCACCTCAATTTGCTTTCCTTGAATGCGATAACCTATTTCCAGACAGAATGGAAACGGATATTTTTGCAAAGTCTCTTCATTGCTGATAAGGCGGTAATGTACTTCATTTTCTTTTTCGGAAACAAGCGTAAATTCCATGTCGCGTGCAAATCCATGTTGGGTAAGTGTATAAGGAATCCCTTCATTGCGATATTCATTTTCCCATATGCTTCCGACAATAGGGAATAGGACAGGAGAGTGACGTTTCCAAAAAGCAGGATCCGCTTGCCACAGATATTCTTTTCCATTGGCGAAGATGCTGCAAAGTTCCGCTCCATGCGGAGATACTTGAATGGTAAGTTGTTCGTTGGAGATTGTTTTCATATCGTTCAATTTTCAGTTGGTTACAATCGGTAACTGACTTTTTTTATTAATCGTTTTAATTATAACTACTTTTTAAAAGCTTATATCACTACGCAAAGGTAATATTTTCCCACTGACAAGAGAATATCTTCTCCATAATTCTTGTGATGAGAAAAATAATGTATAAAACCCTATAAAATAGCGTTCTATGCAACAAATGTTACAGCCTTTGAAACATTTTTTTCAGTCGATTGACGTAAATCAACCGTAATTTGCATTATCGATAAAGATAAAATTCGTACTTTTAATTTAATAACATCAAACTAATGCTTAGTATTATGAAGAACAAAAAACTTCTTTGCAGCGTTTGTTTCCTGTTTACTTTCATGTCAGTCCTTTGGGGACAAAACATAACGGTGAAGGGAAACGTTACTTCAAAGACTGATGGGCAACCGATTATTGGTGCTTCCGTAGTGCAAAATGATTCTAAATCAACTGGAACTATTACCGATTTAGACGGAAACTTTACTCTTAGTGTACCGGCAAATGCATCATTGGCTATTTCTTATATAGGATATAAGGAAGTGATTATTGCCGCTAAACCTTCCTTGAAGATAGTGATGGAAGAAGATGCTAAGATGATTGATGAGGTGGTTGTGACAGGTTATATGGCTGAAAAGAAAGCCAGTCTGACAGGTTCGGTAGCCGTAGTGAAGATGAAAGAGGTAGCGGATATACCTACCGGTAATGTGATGTCAGGTTTGCAGGGGCGTGTAGCCGGTATGAACGTGACAACTGATGGTAAACCCGGCGGTGGAAACACGGATACTAAATTACGTGGTATTACTACCATTAACAATTCTTCCCCTCTTTATGTGATAGATGGTGTTCAGACACATGACAATGTAGCTTCTATCATCTCTTCCAATGATGTCGAATCCATTCAGGTGTTGAAAGATGCAGCATCTGCTGCGATTTATGGTGCTCAGGCTGCCAACGGGGTCATTATCATTACCACAAAACGTGCTAAGGAAGGTGATGTAAAGGTAAGTTTTGATATGTCGCTCACTGCCCAGACTTTTGCCGGTGGTATTGATATGCTTGACGCTTACCAATGGGGTGATGTTTATTGGCAAGCCTATAAAAATACTTTTGGAACCTATCCAAACAGTGTTGTCTATGGAAATGGAGAGAAAGCCCAACTGCAAGAATATTATTTCGACCAGAATGGAGTGAAGATAAAGTCGGGCAATACTGATTGGGCAAAGGAGATATTTGGTACAGCTTTGATGCAGAATTATAATCTTTCCCTCTCTAAAGGATTTAAGGATGGTAATGTGGCTCTTACCTTAAACTATATGAATCAAGATGGCCTTTGCCGTAATACAGACTATACGAACGCTTTAATTTCGCGTTTAGCTTCTAATTTCCGCTTTGTGGATGGTAAAGTACGTGTGGGAGAAAGCATCTCGGTGAACCATTGGTTGGAACATCTTAATCCTGCCGGTATAGAAGAATTGGTTATTGCGCAGCATCCGGCCATTCCTGTGTACGATGAAAACGGAGGGTATGCCGGTGGTTATGTGGATATATTGGGAGATAAACCGAATCCCATTCGCTTGACGGACAACGAAGCCAATAATCGTCACAAAAGCTGGCGTATCTTTGGTAATGTTTATTTGGAAGTAGAGCCTATTAAAAATCTGGTATTGAAGAGCCAATTTGGCTTGAATTATACTACCGGTTTCAACTCAACCTTTGTCCCAAAATGGAGCGAAGCCGATCGGAAGGTAGATGTAAATGAACTGACCGTACGACAGGATAATAGTGTACAATGGGTATGGTCGAACACGGCTAATTATAGCATAGATTTCGGGAAGAATAATATCAGTGCTGTGATAGGAACCGAAGCTAAGAAAGAAAATGGTGAGCATTTGCAGGGGTATGGTCGCGGATTGGTGATAGAAGACCTTGACTATCGCTATCTGGACACCGTGACCGAAGGAAAAAGCGTGGGTAACAATGCTTCTACTTATGCTATGGTTTCTTACTTTGGTAAGGTAAACTATGCGTTCGATGATAAGTACCTCATATCAGGAACGGTGCGTCGTGATGCTTCTTCACGTTTTGGTAAAGGGAACAATTCAGCCATCTTTCCTTCTGTATCAGCTGGTTGGAGAATGTCACGCGAAAAATTTATGGAACGTACGCAAAACTGGCTTTCAGACTTAAATTACGTGCATCATGGGGAATTAATGGTAATGACCAGATTGACAACAATGCTACTTACAACCTTTATTACACTAACATGTCCAATGGTTCATACAACTTCAATGGTGATGGTGCAACAGTCGTACCCGGTGTACAGAAAGATCGTTCGGGTAACAACGACTTGAAGTGGGAAGAGACCAAGCAGTTGAACTTTGGTATTGATGCCGCTTTCTTTGATAACCGTTTGGGCTTGACTCTGGACTATTTTCAAAAGAAGACCACTGGTATGCTAATTCAAAACCTTATATAGGTGTGATTGGCGAAGGTGGATATAAATGGTATAATGCTGCCAGTATGGATAACAGCGGGGTGGAAGCAACCTTTACTTGGCGGGATGAAATAAAGGATTTCAAGTATGACATTTCGTTCAACATCTCTTATTATAAGAATGAAATTACCGAACTTCCGGATGTTATCAAATATACCTGGGGAGGTGGTAACGGTGTGGACAAAACCATTGTGGGACAACCTTATGGCTCATGGATGTCATATAAAGCCGATGGTGTATTCAAAACAAAGCAAGAGGTATATGAATATCTAAGCAAATATGATGTACAGATTGGAGCTCCCGGTGTGGGACGTATTCGCTACAAAGACCTTAACGGTGACAACGTCATCAATACTGCCGATATGGATTGGCAAGGTAGCGATCAACCTAAATTTATCGGTGGTTTAAATATCGGTGCATCTTACAAAGGGTTTGATCTTTCCGCATTCTTCAATGGTATGATTCGCGATGCATGGAATAACTCTAAGTTTTATACCGACCTATTCCAAGGCTGGACAGGTAATCACTCTGTACGTCTGATGGATGCAATGCATGCTTGGAATGATTATGAGCAAACCGGAGTTTATAATTGTGACATCCCTGCACTGACTGTGGTGGACAATAATGTAGAAACACGCAGTTCTACTTTCTTTATCGAAGATGGTTCTTACGTGAAGCTGAAGACTTTAACGCTGGCTACACTTTCCCGGATAAGTGGATTAAAAAAGCACGTCTTTCCAATTTGCGTGTGTATCTGCAAGCACAGAACGTTTTCACCCTGACTAATTATACGGGTGCCGACCCTGAAGGACTGGGCTATCCATATCCTCAGCCTCGCACTTATACATTCGGTCTATCACTTGGTTTTTAATTTTTATCCTAAATACAGAACATTATGAAATTGAAATATATCTTTGCAGCAGGTGTTATGGCACTATTGGCAAGTTGCAATGAGAGCCGTTTTCTTGATATTAAACCACAGGGTACACTCAATGACGATTTGTTGGCATCGGCTGACGGTGTGGAACTCCTGGTAACTTCGCTTACGCCGGATTGAAAGGTCCCAATCGTGAGATGCATTGGGTACCAATGACGAATTGGACGTATGGCGAAGTACGTTCGGACAATGCTTATAAAGGCGGTGGCGGTGTAAATGACGGTGACTTTTGCACGCTGCTTGAAACCTTTAAAATAGATGCTACATGGAGTAATGCCGACGAAAAATGGTTTCAACTCTATTGCTGTTTACAACGCTGTAACAGCGCATTGAGGGTAATGAACACGCTTGACGAGAACTCTTTGTCAATACTTAAAAGTCGTAAGGCTGAAATGAAGGTGATTCGTGCACACTTCTTCTTCGAACTGGTTCGCCTTTTCAAGCAAGTGCCTTATTTTGATGAAAATGTGGAAAATGATGACTATAAGTACATCCCCAACAACCAGTATACCCGTGAAGAACTTTTGGGTAAAATAGCACAGGAATTTCTCGATGCTGCCGACGATTTGCCTGATACTCAATCTCAAGTAGGTCGTATCACAAAGAACATAGCCTATGCCTATGCCGCTAAAGCCATACTCTATCAGGCTATCAACAAGATGACAATAACCAAGTGGTTGCTATTGATAAGCAGTTGCTGGCTGAAGTGGTGACTCTTTGCGACAAAGTGGGTGCACAAGGAAAGACGTATGATCTTTTGAATGATTTTCAGAAACTCGATCAATTGGAATATGAGAATGGAGTAGAGTCTGTGTTTGCCGTACAATATTCGATGGATGATGAAACCGATGGTGCCGGGAATATAAACTGGAGTAATTTGCTCAACGCCCCTAAAGGTCCTTATGGTGGTGACGGATTTTTCTTGCCCAGCCAAAACTTAATCAATGCCTATAAGACAGATACCTATGGATTGCCTTTGTTTGATACCTTCAACACCGATGACTATGGAATATACGAAGGAAGTGAACTCACTAATGTTGACGCAACTGTAGATCCTCGTTTGGATTTCGTAACCGGTCGTCCGGGTATTACTTGGAAAACATATACTGCCGAGCCTTGTAAAGCAAATTGGGTGCGTAACAGTGGCGAATATGGTTTCAACTGTACCAAACGCTTCTATATTTCTCCGGAGAGTGACGAGATGTTCCAAGGTTGGCCTTGGGGGGCTTCCCATCTCAATTGGCAGATTATCCGTTATGCCGACGTGTTGTTGTGGAAGGCTGAAGCGCTGATAGAAATAGGTGAAGCTGCCGGACTGGAAGAAGCCCGCAAAATCATTAACCGTATTCGTCTGCGTGCCAAGAATAGCCCTTATGTAAAAGACTTTGAGGATTCAGAACAGAATGCGGCTAATTATCTGATCGGTGAATACCCTTCTGAAGCTGGAATCAAGAATTAGCCCGTAAAGCACTACGTTGGGAACGTCGCATGGAGTTTGCTATGGAAGGAGATCGTTTCTTCGATCTGGTACGTTGGGGTGTTGCTGCGGAAACTATGAACAGTTACATTGGTGTGGAGCAAAACAAACGCGTTTATTATCGTGGTGCTCGCTTCGTCCGTGGCAGAGATGAATATTTGCCTATCCCCAATGCGCAATATAATTTCTCTGAAGGTAATTATGTGCAGAACCCTGGATATGGTAAGTTTAACTAATATGAATTCCTTAAATATAGATATGATGAAACTAAAGAGATATTTAATTAGCACTTTCTGTCTGTGCTTGTTCACAGCTTGCGACGGTGATGATAACCTGTTATGTTATGGCACTCATACTGAAATCGAAGGTGATGTTACCACATTCGGAGCTATTGGTGATGGAAAGACAGATTGTTCGAAAGCCATTAATAGTGCAATTGCCTCCTTACCTTCCGAAGGGGGAGTGGTGGTTATTCCCGAAGGTGATTTTGTACTTGATGCTCCCATTGTGATTAATAAGCACAATGTGACGATTAAGGGATTAAATCCCGGTATGCGCAGCAATATTGACGTGAATGGAATCAACGATCTGCTGGGACCTGGTGGTGGAAGCAAACTAGTGGCCCGCAATGCCGAAGCAGCTATAAAAGTAGAAACAGACGTGAAGGGGTTAAAGATTATGAATCTGATGGTGTCGGGGGGGACGGAAGCCAAGAACATCGGCATACATTTTACAGGCACGAGCGATAATGGAATACTTCTAATATTATTGGCATAAATCTGCATACCGGCATCAAGATAGAACAGGCAAAGAATATGCAGATAGTCAACTGTTGGGTATGTGAACTTCCTAATAGTATCGAACTGATTGGTGGTGAGAATATGATTATAAAGAATTGCCAATTAGGTGCACAGCCCACTGGCATAACCTGTAAAGCGCAGGGAGTGAACAAACTGTCATTCCTTAATAATCAGGTCTACCCTGATGGACGTGAAAATTTAGTGCTTGATGATTGCAATAATAGTGTTATTGAAGGTAATAATTTCAAAAGCTACTATAATGGTATTCTTGTGTTGAGTGGCGATAACAATCGGGTAAATAAGAACATCTTTTGGCTTACAGGAGCAGTTCAGAATCAAATGCTCGACCATGGCGATGATTTTGGTATAATCAATGTAAAAGGTAACAACAATACGTTTGTGTCCAACAGTTTATCATGTGAATGGGCTTATGCTGATGCTGTAGCTGTAAATGCCACTCAAGGAACAGGCAACGTGTTCAAGAACTGCTTTATAGATAATTTGGAGAGCTATCGGGTATTCTTGGTGAACGCAGAAACTGAAGTCTCTAATTGTGTATCATCTGATAAGGTGAGCATAATAGAATAATTTCCTCATCCTATACCATTATTAATATAGTAACACCATGAAAATAAATAAATTCTTGATAAGCGGATTGTTCCTGATGTTGGGCACATCTTGCAGTAATGACGATACTTATGCGCTTTGCGATGAATGTAAAGGTCAGAAGATAATAGATATAACGCAATTCGGGCTTCCGACTGACGGATCTACCGATTGTGCAGATCTTATAAATGCTATTATAGCCGATCTCCCACCCGAGGGAGGAACGATACTTATTCCCGAAGGGACTTTTCGCCTGGATAGCCCCATTCAGCTTACACGCAATTTCGTAACACTGAAAGGTGTGAATGATGAAACGGTTGTTCCTGTTGCTGACGCTAAAGGCAGTCGTTTGATACTTGGAAATGCTGAATATGCATTACATGTCGCTCCTGTTGCCGATATAGGCGGACATAAAAATCGTATTAGCGGGGTGGAGGTAAGCGGACTTACCCTTGTGGGGAAAGCCGACCACCAAGGAACCGGAATCTATGTAGAGCATGACAATGACCGCCTGCATTTCTTCAATATTAAGATGGAAAATATGTATCAGGGCGTTAAACTCCAAGGATGTGATGCCATTACATTAGCCGGATAGATGCAACCGATGTTGTGAATGGCATTGAAATGAATGGTGGCATACAAAATATGGTGACCAATTCTGCTTTCGGTTCATCGCAAGGCGGTGTGGCTGCACGTATTTCGGGAGAAAGTAATCTGATTTTCTCTCACAACAAACTAACGGCGAATGACGATTGGTGTGCCAACTTTACTGGCTGTAGCGAGTGAATATTTCGGATAATGAATTTACCGGAAACAAAATGACTTTCTTTGAATTAAGCGGGCAAAACAACTTGTTAAGTGATAACTTGTTCACGGTAAATCAGAGCGATAATCAACTCAATGGCAAAGAAGCGACTATGGGGTAATTCATGTGAAAGGTGAATACAATCATTTCACGTCAAACACCATAAATGTATCTTGGAGTGAAGGTATAGAAAATCCCACTACAGTGAATGCTGCGGAAGGAGAAAATAATCGTTTTGCAGATTGTACGATAGAAGATAAAAACAGTAATCAAGTATTTTATATCAGCGAATTATCCGAAGTGATAGATTGCGGAGTAACGGAAGAAAATATTAAGGTGAAACCGTCCGGGCTTGATTTGACAAATGCAGCTTATGTGATAACGTATAATAGTCCCGAAGAGATAGAAGATGATGATGAAAAAGCCTCTTATGCATGGTTCAAGAAACAGTTTGTGAATGGTAAAGTTGTCACTCCTGCCATGTTGACTAGTGAAGATCTTTCTGTTTACGATGTTATTTGGGTGCATATAGACCGTGTAGGCATTGGAGCCGGATGGGATAAGTTACCTTTGTCTACTGATGCGATCGCTGCCTTGACTACGTATTATAAGAATGGAGGGAATCTGTTCTTGAGTAATCATGCGACTCAGTTGGTTGTGCCATTGGGGCGTACCGAACGGGCTCCAGGGATATTTGCAGATGGTGAAGGAGGAGATGGCGCGGACGTTTGGACGATTAATGCCAACATCGGAATGGAGTATGATCATCGGAGTCATCCAGTGTTTGCCGGTATGGTTACTTCCGACCAATTCTCTCATGAAACGTTCCCGCTGATCGGTCCCGGACGACGTGAAGACCATAATTGTATGTGGGACTTGAATTCTTATGGTTTCCCCGGTCTTTATCCCAATGCAGAATATAGTAAAGGCATTTGAAGAAGAAAACAATGCTACCGTTTTAGCAACGTGGGGACACGTGACGGATTATTGTTGTGCCGGAATGGTGGAATTTGCTTCGACAGCGGAATATCAAGGTACATGTATAGCCCTTGGGCTCGCTGCTTATGAATGGAATCAGAATAGTAATCTTAACGTTTATCAAGATAATATTGTGCTCATGACGAAAAATATATTGCATTATCTAAGCGCTAAGAAATAGATAGGTAACATTTTTTCTATCTTCTGAAACAAAAGTGATAGGTGTAACTATCCGTTACGCCTATCTTTGCATGGTAACAAATAGAAGACAATGAATATTAATAATTAACTCTAATACCATCTGACATGAATGTATTATTCTCGTTTAAACAAGTACAGACCTTTTTGACAATTCTGGTTATGATGATTTTCTCATTTTCGGATGCTTCAGCCGATACTTCTTCTTTATTAATAAAAGATTTGGGTGAAGGACATTGCCTGGTACATATAAATACAAATCAACGTTATTTGCTTTTACCCGTAGAGGAGGTGATGCCTGATGTACGTGTCAGCATGATCGTTAATAATAAAGAGGTGAACGTTGCGGATGTTCGCCTGGCAGTGAACAGAGTGGACTATTTTGTTCCACTGGATCTTTCGGACTATGCAGGTAAAAACATATTATTGAAATTTAAATTAGGTTCGAATGATCCGATACGGGGTAAACTTTCCGCTGTTTGCTGCAAAGAAATGAAATTGTCCGACACGTTCGATACGGGCAATCGTGAAAAGTTCCGTCCTACTTATCACTTCTCACCTCTTTATGGATGGATGAACGATCCCAATGGGATGGTATATAAAGATGGTGAATATCACCTTTTCTACCAGCACAACCCTTATGGCTCCAAATGGGGCAATATGCATTGGGGACATGCAATCAGTAAAGACCTGATAAATTGGGAACATCGTCCCGATGCTATTACCCCTGATGCGCTTGGTACAATTTTCAGCGGTTCGGCCGTAGTAGATACTGATAATACTGCCGGATTCGGTGCGGGTGCTATTGTTGCAATTTATACGCAGAATAGTGATCGACAAGTACAAAGTATTGCGTATAGCACAGATAATGGACGTTCTTTTACAAAATATGAAAATAATCCGGTATTGACGTCTGATGCCCGTGATTTTCGCGATCCGAAAGTATTCTGGCATAAAGAGACTCAACGTTGGATTATGTTGTTGGCAGTAGGACAGGAAATGCAAATTTTCTCTTCTTCCAATCTGAAAGACTGGGCCTTTGAAAGTAGTTTCGGTGAAGGACAAGGTGCACATGGCGGTGTTTGGGAATGTCCTGATTTATTTGAACTTCCAGTAGACGGCACGAACGAAAAGAAATGGGTATTGCTTTGTAATTTGAATCCCGGAGGTCCTTTCGGAGGAAGTGCCACCCAATACTTTGTCGGAACGTTCAACGGAAAAGAATTTGTAAACGAATCACCCTCTAAAACCAAATGGATGGACTTGGGGAAAGACCATTATGCTACCGTGACTTGGAGCGATGCTCCCGACAACCGTCGCATCGCTATCGCATGGATGAGCAATTGGCAATATGCAAACGATGTTCCTACCTCTCAATACCGTAGTCCGAACTCTGTTCCTCGCGATTTGAGCCTATTCACCGTAGATGGCGAAACTTATCTTCAGTCGGCTCCCTCTCCCGAACTGCTGAAACTGCGTGACATCTCCAAGAAACGCTCGTTCAAAGTGAACGGAACACGTACCATCAAAGACATGATTGCCGGCAATGAGGGTGCATACGAAATAGAACTGACTATCGAAAATCAACATGCGGATGTAATCGGCTTCCGTCTCTACAATGACAAAGGCGAAGAAGTGGATATGCAATATGACATGAAAGAAAAGAAATTCTCGATGGACCGCCGCAAGAGCGGGGAGGTTGGTTTCAATGAGAACTTCCCAATGTTGACCTGGACGACCATTGAAAGTGGAAAAGACGAATTGAAACTCCGTCTCTTTGTCGATAAATCCAGTGTGGAAGCCTTTGGTGATGGCGGACGTTTTGTGATGACTAATCAGGTATTCCCGTCGGAACCTTACACTCATATCGACTTTTACAGTAAAGGAGGAGCGTATAAAGTAGATTCGTTTGTGATCTACAAGTTGAAGAAATAAGCTCATTCTTCTTACTCTATGCGCTCTTTTCTCGTTTCTTTAGAGTAGAATACTTCTTTCCCTATAGACTAATACGTCTTTCCTTATGGAAGAGTACGTCTGTCCTAGTGGAGGAGTTCTACTAAAGTGCGGAGACACTTTCTTCAAAGCCACAGTTCTGTTAGTTCGTCACGGCCGTGACGAGATCCTCCCACGCCGTGGTGAGAACTCTTCACAGCCGTGGGAAGAAGCTACCACGCCGTGGTAACCCAACAAGACCGTAGCTTTAAAGTAACAAGGAACGGGAGATACATCAACTATATAAAGGACTGATGCATACATTGCCATAGGGTTATGTGCTCCGCCCTATGGAAACAGAATTCATCATATAAAAGATAAAATAATGGAAAACAGTAAAAACTCTTCCCTCTCCAAACTAATCCCGGTGATGCTTTGCTTCTTCGCCATGGGATTCGTTGACCTGGTAGGCATTGCTCCAATTACGTAAAGGCAGATCTTGGTCTGTCGGACTCACAGGCGAATATCTTTCCATCACTGGTATTCTTCTGGTTCCTGATTTTCTCCGTACCCACCGGCATGCTGATGAGCCGCATTGGTCAGAAGAAAACCGTATTGCTTAGTTTGATTGTGACTTTCGCTTCTCTGTTGCTACCCGTTTTCGGCGACAGCTATATGCTGATGCTGATTTCCTTCTCCCTCCTGGGCATTGGAAATGCGTTGATGCAGACTTCTCTGAATCCGTTACTTTCCAATATCGTGCGTGGCGACCGCCTGGCAAGTAGCCTGACTTTCGGCCAGTTTGTGAAAGCCATTGCTTCTTTCCTGGCACCTTATATCGCCATGTGGGGAGCGACACAGGCCATTCCGACTTTCGATTTAGACTGGCGCATCCTGTTCCCTATCTATATGATTGTGGCCGTCATCGCTATTCTTCTGCTCAATGTCACACAGATTGAAGAGGAGAAAGAAGATGGCAAACCGTCTACTTTCGGACAATGCATCGCCCTGCTTGGCAAACCGCTTATTCTGCTTTGTTTCATTGGTATCATGTGCCATGTCGGCATCGACGTAGGTACGAACACTACCGCCCCGAAGATTCTGATGGAGCGCATTGGTATGGGATTGGATGATGCTGCTTTTGCAACCAGTCTTTATTTTATTTTCCGTACGGCGGGCTGTTTTCTGGGTTCTTTCATCTTGCGTAAGATGTCTCCGAAATCTTTCTTCGGCATTAGTGTGGTGATGATGTTGATTGCCATGATCGGTTTGTTTATCTTCCATGAAAAGGCAATTATCTATGCCTGCATCGCCTTAATTGGTTTCGGTAACTCCAATGTGTTTTCCGTTATCTTCTCGCAGGCATTGCTTTATTTGCCGGGTAAGAAAAACGAAGTTTCCGGCTTGATGATTATGGGACTTTTCGGCGGGACGGTGTTTCCGTTGGCAATGGGAGTAGCTTCGGATACTTCCATGGGACAGAATGGTGCTATTGCCGTAATGACGGTGGGCGTGCTTTATCTCTTGTATTATACGTTCCGTATCAGAAAATAATTTTATAACTTTGGAAACAATAAAACCCGTATATCATGAATAATATAATTGTAGGAATGGGCGAAGCACTTTGGGATGTGTTGCCCGAAGGAAAGAAAATCGGTGGTGCTCCGGCAAACTTTGCCTATCATGTATCACAGTTTGGTTTTGACAGTCGTGTAGTGAGTGCCGTAGGAGGGATGAACTGGGAGAAGAAATTCTGAAAGTATTCAATGAGAAGAAGTTGAAGATGCAGATTGAACAGGTCGATTATCCTACCGGTACGGTGCAGGTGACGCTCGATGACGAGGGCGTGCCTTGTTACGAAATCAAAGAGGGCGTGGCGTGGGACAACATTCCCTTTACGGATGAGCTGAAACGTCTGGCCTTGAGCACACGTGCTGTTTGCTTCGGTTCGCTGGCTCAACGTAATGAAGTGAGCCGTGCCACTATCAATCGCTTTCTGGATACGATGCCCGATATAGACGGACAGCTCAAGATATTTGATATCAATCTCCGCCAGGATTTCTACTCTAAAGAGGTACTGCGCGAATCGTTCCACCGTTGCAACGTCCTGAAGATAAACGACGAAGAGCTGGTGACTATCAGCCGTATGTTTGGTTATCCCGGCATTGATTTGCAGGATAAATGCTGGATTCTGTTGGCAAAATACAACCTGAAGATGTTGATTCTCACTTGCGGCATCAATGGCAGCTATGTGTTCACACCGGGCGTTGTCTCTTTCCAGGAGACGCCCAAAGTACCGGTTGCCGACACAGTGGGCGCAGGCGATTCTTTTACAGCTGCTTTCTGTGCTCCATTCTCAATGGAAAACCGGTGCCCGAAGCGCATAAACTGGCTGTTGAGGTTTCTGCTTATGTCTGCACACAGAGAGGTGCGATGCCCGAACTTCCGCAGGTTTTGAAAGATAGACTGATGTAATTCTTTTATTGATAGTAAGCATAGAGGTATATTTCATTTCGTGGGGTGTACCTCTTGTTTTTGTACGTACGAAACGTACAGGCATAAAAAGGAGCAACGCCTTTGCTTACCAACCTTTGATTAACCTTAAATACTAATAACTATGAAAAACACATTAGCAAAGATTACGAACTTACTG
>ENA-OQIG01000489-OQIG01000489.1-human-gut-metagenome-genome-assembly--contig:-NODE-489-length-22721-cov-2.372488_pt1 | contig 22721 bp, 30 predicted proteins | sample MGYA00242576_ERZ504741 | MGnify/ENA primary metagenome ERZ504741 (study PRJEB26092, sample SAMD00036436) | human gut metagenome | host: Homo sapiens | study: EMG produced TPA metagenomics assembly of... | reverse complement strand
TTAATGATGTGGTGTCTTTAAAGTTACTAAAAAGCAAACATATCTACAACTTTTATAGGATTAAGAAAGAAGAAGAGGGAAACCGTCGAAATAAAAAAGAGATTACCACCAAATTTGACGAAGAACCCTGGCTACCTGAAAAAGAACTGTTTTAGGGTATTAGGTATTAAGTAATACTTGACACTTAATACTTTAATTAGGGTTCTTGTAGCACTTCGATGATGAGCTTACTTGTGCGGGAGTGTAGTATCTGGCGCGTGGATTCATGCCGGTGGCCAGGAGCCGTTCTTTTAGTCCGGGTGCAGCTTCAATCCATTCGTTGAATCGGTCTACTGCGCTTTGTTGCAGGATATTGGGGAGGTACAACAAGGCAAGTTCGCCTTTCCCATAGGTGCGGTATTGGAATGTTTTTTCTTCTTCTTGTTCGGGGAGAATCTTGTTTTTTGTTTTCATTTATAGTTGTGCTTTTAGGTTGTTGTATTTGAAGTAAAGTTACTCATTTTTAGTGGAATAGGCAAATTTTGAGAGCGGATGTTCGGGTGAATTCATAAAAGAATTCATAAAAGAATTGATACTAATAGAATACCGATTCTTGAAATTTATCGTATCTTTGTTTACGTTTCACGTTAAAAGCATAGAAAGAGGATGGAAGGAACATTCAGACGCTATCCGATAGGGATACAGAGTTTCGAGAGACTACGCAATGATAATTGTGTGTATATTGATAAGACAGAGTTGATTTATCGTTTGGCTAGTTCGGCTAAGGCTTGTTTTCTTAGCCGTCCCCGACGCTTTGGAAAGAGTCTGTTAGTTTCCACTCTTGCAGCCTATTTCTCTGGTAAAAAAGACCTGTTTAAGGGTCTGATGATGGAACAGTTGGAGAAAGACTGGACGGTTTATCCCGTGTTGCATATTGATTTCAGTATCAGTAAGTATATGAATGCGGGGATGCTGCGCTCCGCTATCAACAATCGCTTGGTGGAATGGGAACGAATTTACGGATGCGACACGAGCGAAGACACTTTCAGTCTCCGTCTGAAAGGTATTATCAAACGTGCTTACGAGCAGAGCGGGCGTCAGGTTGTGTTACTTGTAGACGAATATGATTCTCCTATGTTGGATAGCAACAACAATGAGGAGTTGCAAGCTGAAATACGTGGCATCATGCGCGACTTTTTCAGTCCGTTGAAAGCGCAGGGAGAATATCTTCGTTTTCTTTTTCTAACCGGTATCAGTAAATTTAGTCAGATGAGCATCTTTAGTGAATTGAACAATCTTCAGAACATAAGTATGCAAGATGCTTATAGTGCCATTTGCGGTATAACGGAAAATGAATTGCGTACACAGTTGGAAGAAGATATAAGAAGGATGGCCGAGGCGAACGGTGAAACGTATGATGAAGCTTGTATACATTTGAAACAACAGTATGATGGGTATCATTTCAGTGAAAATAGTGAAGACATTTACAATCCGTTTAGTTTGTTTAATGCATTTGCTCAAAAGAAATATGCCAATTTCTGGTTCTCTACCGGCACTCCCACTTTCCTGATAGACATCTTGCAGCAAAGCGATTTCGATATTCGTCAACTGGATGGCGTTTCGGCTACTGCCGAGCAGTTTGATGCACCTACCAATGTCATTACAGACCCGCTTCCGGTACTTTACCAAAGCGGTTATCTCACTATCAAAGAGTATGACCGGGATTTTCAGATCTATACATTGGCTTATCCTAACAAAGAAGTTCGGAAAGGCTTTATCGAATCATTAATGCCGGCTTATGTGCATTTGCCTGCTCGCGAGAATACATTTTATGTAGTATCGTTTATCAAGACTTACGGGTCGGCAATCTGGATCAATGTATGGAGCGGATCAAATCATTTTTCGCCTCTATCCCCAATGATATGAATAATAAGGAGGAGAAACACTATCAGACCATCTTCTACCTCCTGTTCCGGTTGATGGGGCAATATGTGGATGCAGAAGTAAAGAGCGCTGTTGGCAGCTGATGTTGTGATAAAGATGCAGGAGGCTATCTATGTATTCGAATCCAAAGTAGATGGTACTCCTGAAGAAGCGTTGGCACAGATCAATAGCAAGCAGTATGCGATTCCTTATCAGGCAGATCATCGGAAAGTCGTTAAAGTGGGAGTTAATTTCGACAGTAGTACGCGAACTATTGGAGAATGGGTCATTGAAAACTAGGGAATGATCTTACATATTCCTACATATTTCCACATATTCCGGTATAATTTGTATAATTCGGTGTAATCCGTTTTAATCCGGCATAATCCGGTGTAGTCCGGTGCAATCCGGTGCAATCCGGCAAGTCGTCAACGTGTTGTCGTATCTTTGTTTCATCAACAGAAAGGGAGAATGTACTTCTTTTCGTAGAAACAAGTTATATTATGGCAACAGTTACAGTTGTGCGCTACAAGCGCAGAAAACGGCTCGGTGATGATAAATCACCGATGATGTACCTTCTCAAGCCCAAGGCTGGGGAGTCGAAAATCTATTCAATCGATTCACTGGCACAGGAAATCGAGTCTATCGGGTCGCTTTCGGTGGAAGACGTGTCGCATGTGATGAAATCCTTTGTCCGTGCGATGAAAAAAGTGCTTGTGGCAGGGAATAAGGTGAAAGTGGATGGACTGGGTATTTTTTATACCACGCTGACCTGTCCGGGTGTGGAACAGGAAAAGGATTGTACGGTGAAAAATATCACTCGCATCAATCTCCGTTTCAAAGTCGACAACTCATTGCGTCTTGCCAATGACAGCACGGCAACTACTCGTGGCGGGGATAATAACATGATGTTCGAATTGTATACGGAGAAGAAGTCCGCTGCCGGAGGAAACGGCGGTGACGGCTCCGATGATGATGGTAAAGGTGATGGGGGAGAACCCGGTGGTGGTAGCGGTGGTGGAGAAGCTCCGGATCCGGCAGCATAAACCGCTTTGATTGACTCTGTTCTCAATTTATTAATTTATCATCTCAATCTATTAAAATGTTAGATAAAATTATCGAAATCATCATGACGATTCTGCCTTTTCTGGGTAGTAGCCGCAAGAAGCGCCAGATTATGGCGCAAGAAGTGAAAGAGTTCAGCGAACTAGTGAAAGACCAGTATACTTTTCTGATGCAGCAGTTGGAGAAAGTGTTGAAGGATTATTTCGACCTTAGCTCGAAAGTGAAAGAGATGCACGCGGAGATTTTCTCGTTGAGAGGACAGTTGACGCAGGCTGCGGCTCTGCAGTGTAGCAGCAAGGAATGTGTGCAACGAGTACAGATGGTCGCTGAAACGGAGGGATGAATTTATGCGAACCATCAATTGATTGTGATCCACTGTTCCGCCTCAAGGGTAGATAGGAATTTTACGGAAGATGATTTGGAAGTGTGCCACCGTCGGCGTGGTTTCAACGGGACGGGTTATCATTTTATATCCGCAAAAATGGAGATATAAAGACCACCCGTGAGATTGAACGAATCGGTGCGCACGCAAAAGGACACAACCAGAACAGTATTGGCATCTGTTATGAAGGCGGACTTGACTGCCACGGTCATCCTGCCGATACCCGTACCGAATGGCAGGTTCATTCAATGCACGTACTGATTCTTACGCTCTTGCGTGATTATCCCGGCTGCCGGGTGTGCGGACATCGGGATTTGAGCCCCGATCTGAATGGAAACGGAGAGATTGAACCCGAAGAATGGATTAAGGCATGTCCGTGTTTCGAGGTGAAAGCCGAGTGGGATGGTTAGATAAAATCACCTTCGCTACAACTATCTGTGGCGAAGGTGATTTCGTTAAAAAGGGAAGTTTTGACACATTCTCTTTTTGATTTAGTTATTGCTTTTTGGTATTTTACTTGGCAAATTCTTTATATATTTTCAGCAGCGATTCTGCCGTATTCCGCCATGAAAACAACTGGCTGCGTTGTATGCCATATTCCACTTGTTGCTGATAGAGTGTCTGGTCATTTTCCAGTTGCAGTATTTTTTTTGTAATATCATTGGAGTTGAACGGATCTGCCAGTAAAGCTCCCTCGCCTGCAATTTCGGGCATGGCTGATGTGTTTCCCGCAATGATGGGCGTTCCGCAAGCCATTGCCTCCAGCATCGGGATGCCGAAACTCTGCGAAGCGATGGATAAAGGAATGCGAATGCACCGCAATAGAGTGCTGCAAGGTCGGTATTCGCAATGTATCCCGGAGCGTGGATATAACTCTTGATTTCTCTAATATTTTCTTCTTCCAATATCTGGTCGATAACATCTCCTTTGAGGTCGGCAATGAGCAATGGCAACTTTTGGGTGGATTGTTTCAGATAGTCGCTATATGCTTTCAGCACTCTGGGAGTGTTCTTCTTAGGGTCGGTGTTTCCCAGAAAAAATAGATAATTGTCTGCATCAATATATTTTCGGGTAATTTCCGGAGCTTTGGGTTGTACATGGAAATGACTGTTGAAACCGTTGTACACAGCTACTAATTGTTCTTCCGGCAGATGCAACACGTCAAGGATTCGTTCACGCTCAAACTGCGAGACGGTGATAATTTTCTCACAGTTGGCCAATACGCGTGGTACTACCATCCGGCGGTAAAACCATCCCATTTCCTGATACCAGGTGAAGCTGGAAGAATGACGCTTTTCTAAATAAATAATGTCGTGTAGTGTTAGTATTAATGGTACGGGACATTGCAATGGGGCAGTATTGCTTGTGCAGTGCAATAAATCGGGCCTGATTTTTTTACTGCGCGTGGAAGAGCCACTTGTTCCAAAGGGGGTAAGTGGGGCATTTTAGTTCGATAATATGCACATTCTCCGATTCTTCCAAGCATCTGTCTTCACCAGGAGTAACGAAGATGAAATATTCGTTCTCGTGGTCTAGTTTTTGCAATTCCCGGATACTTTCAAGAGCAACGAAATCCATTCCGTGTTTATTAGTGCGGAAAATTCGTTGAGCTTCAATAGCGATTTTCATTGTTGTTTTCTTGTTATGTTTGATTTCTATTTATGGTGTTCACCATGCTCCGTATGGATAAACTTTTTATTGGCTCCTTTCAGTTTAAATAAATTACCAATCATAGTAAGAGCTAGCATAGGCATTTTGGTGATTGCTTTCCCTACCTGTTTGGTAAATAGTCTGCCGCCCGGTACGGGTAGCATCATGGCTGCTACTTGTGCAGCGACAATATCCACCATTTGATGGCTATCATCCATTCGTTACTACCATTGCATAGGCTCAATATAAGGCCGATAACGGTAAAGACGAAGGTCAAGCCGAAAACTCCTGCCAACTGAATCAATCGTGGTGGAAGCATCCACTGGCATATCTTGTCGCAGTAGTCGAAATTTCCTTGTATGAATGCTTTAGGCAAGTGAGGCAGCGAAGCGCGGAGTGCACCGAATTGTGCTGCTATCCAGCGTTTGCGCTGGTTACTGATAGCCTCTTTCTTTTGTGTTTTCTCGTCAAACACAAGCAGGTCGGGCAGATAAACGGTATAGATGCGCTGTTGCAGGAGCATGGCTTCCAATTCTTTGTCTTCACCTGCTGTCTGGAGATATTTCACGTTCTGATGAAACCATTCTGCTTCGAATGCCATTCCCGAACCGGATAGCCCGGCAGAGAGTCCTACAGCGTTATGTCCGCTGCGGAAGAATCCATTGTTTATTTCTTCGCTGGCGCTGTCGAGCACGGAAATGTCTGTGTTCAGATTCTTTCCTGTCCGGTGCGCCTGTACGGATTTTATGCCGCTGTCAAAAACACGGTTGATGGTAGACAGGAAATCGGGCGTGGTCATGTTGTCGGCATCCATGATGACTACAATGTCGAATGCATTTGTATCAATGGAATCCATGGCCATTGCCAGTGCTTTGGCTTTCGAACTTTCCTTGTAATTTGCCATCAACAGGCGGATGGGAAGGGCTGCCAGAGCGTCGTTTGTTTCCGGTCGCATCTGATCGGAAATGACTATGATCTCATAGAGTTCCTTCGGATAATCCTGTTCAAGAAAGCTCTGTATGGAAGCAACAATCACGCGGTCTTCCTTGTAGGCGGGAAAGAGCACGACGATGCGTCGGAGCGTACGGGCTTCGGGGTATTGGAGAGCCCGGTAAAACTTGGAGGCAATAGCGTATAGTAATAGGTAGCATACGCAAAATACCAGGGGAATGTAGAGAATCCAGTCAATAATGTTCATAGTATCTAGAGTTTTTAAGTGTGCTATTGTTAGTATCTGATGAAGACATGAATAGCCCTGTGCAGACTCCATAATAGGTGGCACAAAACAGGTCGAAACGGCCTTTGAAAGCAAATGACAGACCGTTTTTGCCGGCTGCAATGGTGCTCTGGTAAAGTACGGACATTAATCGTTCCATGCCTTTCATATTACGGGCGGGCATAGAGCAGGCGATTTCGTGTCAGGAAATAGGTGCGTAGTTTGCTTAGTTGACCGGTGCTTTGGCTTTCTTTATGAAAAACAGTGCAACGCGGCTCATACCATAGCTCGTAGCCGGCACGGGTCATACTTGTGCTCCAGTCGAGTTCTTCGTAATAAAGGAAGAAGATTTCCGGCATTATTCCGATTTTTTCGATCACTTCGCGTTTGATAATCATGGCTGCCCCGTGTAGATAGGGGGTAGATGGGGGGTATCGTAACTTCCGTCATCGGGACAGTCGAAGCCCAGCATATTGTTGCGCAATGTTATCTTTGTCAGCGGGGTAAATCCTGCAAACTGTATGTGTTGCGGCGGAAAGGCGAAACGTATTTTAGGAGACACGCCCCCGATTTCCGGACGACTTTCCAATCGTTCCACCAGGTAGGCGATTTCATCGGATTCGATATAGGTATCGTTATTGATAAGGAAAATGTATTTGCCTTTTGCTGCACGGATGCCAATGTTGTTGCCACCGGAAAAACCTCCGTTCTCATTGCTGCGGATGCTGATAACCGTTGGGTATAATTCGTGTATTTTGGCTGCTTCATCTTCGCGTGAAGCATTGTCTACCACTATGATTTCATAGCTCACAGACTTCAGCTTTTTGTGCAGTATTCTATCAGTCACAGGTGTCTTTGAACCCGTTGTAACAGATGGTAATAAATGATATGTCAGGACTATTGTTTGTCATTCTTGTTCGTTGATTTCGTTATTAGATAGCTGCCGTTCTTTTTCTTCGCTTTCTTCTTTTTTTTCACTGATGCGCTTGTCGATATGTGGAGCTGCAAAACAGAGTGCAAAGCCTATGTATACGGGCAACTGGTTGGGATACTGCATAATGTCGTTGACATAAGTGGCGATAAAAAATCCGGCATCCATACAGAGCCACGCTGCGATAAGTCCACGCAGGCCTTTGTTGCGTACTTTAAACATGAGTATCCAGGAGCACCAGGCAAAGAGAATGCCGTGTATGGAAAGGTAGAGTATCAGTCCCACAATTCCCGTTTCCACCCATACGCTGACTAGCCATGAGTCGGGAGGGTAGGGCATTTGCTCTCGTGAATCGAAGTTACCGGCTTTGGAGAGTCCAATGCCGTAGCCTAACGGTTTCTTTGCCATCAATCTTTCATTCTTTGCCGGTTTTCGACACGCACCTGGTAGGAAGCGTCTTCGGACGGATGGAAAGAGGAGCGCATCTTGTGGATATATTGGTTCCCGCTTCCGATATTGGTATAACTGAAGAACACGAAAACGCTGATGGATATGAATATACCTGCCAATAACGCTTTCCAATTTTTGGCAATGACGGTTATCATTAACATTCCTCCCATGATGACTCCCATAGCTGCACGGGTTCCCGAAATACCCATTCCGTAAAGTCCCCCGACGGCGATGCAGAGGAAGTAAATGCGTAGCCATTTGGACTCCACAAAGAAGGCGGAGATGGCAAAGACTACAGCGGACATGGCGGCATGTACTCCGTAGTTTGCTGCGTCGGAGAAGCAGGAAAATAGCGGATACCCGACCAGATGATATGTGTACGCCATCCGCCCAGCACGTGCAGGAAATAGAGGTCTTTGGAGCTGAAACCATAGTTTTTTTGCCAGTAACCTTTTATCGTAAAGACGAGGACGAATACCGACCAGATGATTAATAGCAGCTCGATGTCTTTTTTTGTGCGGACAACGAGCGGAACAACAAAGGCGCATATTAAAGGTATCAGCGCATAAGGTGTAAGGTTGATGTTCCATGCTGCCAGCACGTTGTTGGGATTAAGAATTTCGAGAAGATAGAAGCACAACCAGATTGTGAACATATAGGTCATGATGTTTTGACCTGCTTTCCAGTTGGTTTGTTCATCATTGTTAAGTTGTATCAAACAGATAGTAGTAAATAACAAGATAATGATCATAGAGAATAACCCTACCTTGATATTTACTAACATACCTGCTGCAACCAACACAAATTGTAAAGCAAACAGGATATGGAAAGTCACTATCTTATTATTCGTCATCGTCTTCTTCAGTCTCTTTCGCTTTTCTACTTAGATTGAATATGATTTTTTCTGTAAGTGACAATTGGCTGAAACGATAGCTGACTCTACGTAATAAGGTATATGGCGGAAGTTGTCCGGTGAAATCTTCCACTGCCTCACGCTTGGCGTTGGTCAGGCACACACGGAACGGAACATCCGTTTTACCCATTTGTGTCGTGAGCTGTTCGCAAAGTTGTTTGTCGATGGTTTTCCATCCGCGGTCTGCCGGGCTGACCAAAATGTTGACATTAGCGTCGTGCAACAGTGCAGTCGGGATATTGCTTGACGACAATGGCGGATAGGCAACGATCAGTATGTCTTCTCCTTGCAGGGTATAAAAATTGGTAATGTTTTTTGCAAGCAGGTATTGAGTAGAATCTGTGTTAAAATCTTCTCCATACGTGATGAATCTCGTATTTAACATCCGGCTTTGCATATATCCGCAGATCAGATTTCCAACGATGTCTTCACCGGAGTTTTCGCTGGTACTGAACAGGTTGATGATAAATACTCCGGGGGATTTCCGCTTCGTCAGGAAGCGGAGTATGGAGTTGCTCAATTCTTTGATGGAAAGTTGGACGTAGGTTTTGGCTAGTCCGCCATAACGGGAAGAGGAGGGGCTGGGAACGGCTCCTATTACCTTAAATCCGGTCACTCGTTTGGTTCGGTTTGCATCACGCAACGTTCTGTCAAGAATCTCGATTAATAATAATAGAGCGATGATTATCAGAAAACTACCTATGCAGGCGGCAATGACAATCTGCTTGCGGTTGGTTGAATTGGATGCAATCGGATAGGTCGGTTCATTGAGCACTTTCAATGTAGCAGAAGTCATTTCCAGATTTTTCTTTCTCAACAGGGCTTCGTTGTAGCTCTGTAACACGGTCAGGTAACTGCGTTCCGTAAAGTTGATGGAGCGTTCTTTTTGTTTGATGGTGGTACCTACAGGGGCAAAAAAACGTAACGGTCGTTCAATTCCTGACGGGCATTTTGTACAATTAGTAGTTCGGCCTTAGCTTTTTCAAACAACAGGGTTTGTTCCAGCCATTGGTCGATGATATTGGTCCGGCTGGCACCTTCTTTGGTGTATTTATGACTTACGTAGGAAGTGGTTAAATCATTTAATTCTTGTTTAAGTTCGCTCAACCGTTTTTTGTCACCTGTCAGAGATCCGGTATCTTTTTGTTTGGAGTCGCTCATTGCTTCCACTTCCGAGATTTTGCTGGTGATATTGGATGCTTCTCTTAATTTGTCCACAAATTCCATATTCTTGAGCACTTGCTTGGCATTGCTGTCCATGTGCTTCTCCAGTTCTTCGAGCATTGACTTGGTACTGTTGTATGCAAAAAGTGCATCTTGTTCCCGCAGCTCGAATTCTTTACTGATGGCCGCGATTTCTTTGGTTTCGTCCAGATAGTTGATGATACGTTTTTCTACGTTGTACTTGGTCAGGTCGTCTTCCTCCGAGTTGAGTTTTTTGCCGATGCGTTTCAACTCTTCCTCAAAGTATTTGATGACTTTGTCTGTTTCTCCGTAGCGAATACGGCGGTATTCTTCCACAAATTCGTCCATCAGGATGCTTACCGTGTTGTAGGCTATGCCGGGATCGCCGGAAGTATAGCTGATGTCCAGCAAATCACTCGTGAGCCGGCGTTGCACTTTGATGTTTTTCAAAGCGTTGTAGCTATAGAAAGGGTGATTGTAGTAGAACATTTCATAGATGTAGTTACCTTTTTTCGGACGCATATATGCTTCCAGATTGGCAACTGTTTTATCTTCGCTCGATTTGTCGATCAGCTTTAATATTTCCGGTCCATGCGGACTGTTTTTTAAGTGGTTATAGGTGTAATTGTAGCTGGATGGGGTGACTCCGTCGTTGTCATTGTCCGGATTTCCCTGGATAAGTACACGGGCAAATAATCGCAGGAATACTCTTTTCAGGGTGCTCTCGGCTTGCATGATACTTATCAGGTTGTCCATCGAATTTTGTACTGTCGCCCAGTCTGTGCGTTTATCGCTTTCCAAGTTGTATCCCGAGGCTACTCCGGTATAAAGTGTTGCTTTCACGTCGTATCCACCTTGCATGTGACGCGTATAGTAGAAGACGAGTAACGTGAAGATAGCGGTCCCTACCAGTATTAGCCAACGGTGGCGAAAGAGGTCCGTATGATAGAAATGATGAAGTTCATATCTTAGTTTTTTTATTTTCTTATGATGGGAGTACGTGAAATAACCTCAAGTATCATTAAGCTCTTTGTCAATTCAAACTTGCTATTCTCATATGCCTCACGTGCAGTTGACTGCCTTTCTTTATCTACGGCCAAGTCGGAAGATTCTATGGTTCCGTTGGCAAAATTCTTTTCAGAAATTTCATATTGCACATTAGCAAGTACCAAACTTTCACTTCTCATTTTAAGTACTCTTATCTGTGAGGTAGCCATCGCATACATCTCAATAATATTCTTCTTGATTTCGTCGTACTTCACTTCCCGTTCCAATTCTGCACTGCGTAATGTGAGCCTTTGCCGGCTGATTTTACCCTTGAGGTCGAATAGGTCGTCTAAGGGGATGCTTAGACCGGCACCTACTGTGTAGCCATTTTGTGCTGGGTGGAGTAGGTGAGGTATGGGGCGAGTGCCACGTCCGTATAAGTGGACTCATTGCCGAACATTCCGTATTGATAGCTTCCCCGTAGACTGAAGAAACCCAGAAATGACCATTTCTCTTTTTGGAGTAATTTGCGCTCGATTCTCGCCTTTACGTCCGCCATCTCATAAATGGGGCTGTTCTTGGCATTTTCGAATAAAACGGATAGAGGGGGAAGTACTATTTTAGTATAATCTTCTTCACTTAGTTGAGAATAGTCAGACACTTCTTGTGCAACTACACGAGTGTAGAGACGAACAGAAGTAATAACCCCGAAAAAAAACATATAAATTGCTTCATAAAAAAATCCTATTATTTGCTCTTGCTGTGTTATAGCTTGCGCAAATATAAGGATTAATTTCATTTATGTGCAGTCTTTTATTATCTATTTTACAATCTTTCTTGTAATTTGTGCACAATTTGTCGCGTAAATGGCGTCAAAAGCTTCTGTCATGTTGAAGTAGAACAAATTCTGCTTGTTCACCATGTCTCTGCCGAAGTCAAGGCGTACATTCATACGGGGTTGAACTTCAACGCGTAACCCTAATCCGAGGTTGGGAAGCACACCTTCTATCTTGCCTGGAGTGGGTCCCATGAATCCGCATCCTCCCCAGGCTACATATCCTATATGACTTAACATCTTTTTTACCCAAGTGCTTTTGTCCGTATTTATCATCTGGCGGTATTCGGCATCATGACATGCGAGGACTTGTCGCGAAACTGTCCCATGTAGTAACCGCGAAGATCGAAGGGGGTTCCGCTAAGTACATATTTTGTTAGGGGTACATCTCCGAATGCGTTTTTGCTTTGCACTGTCCAGGCTATCACTTTGCGGCGTCCTACTGTTTTGTATTGGCGGTAGTCGATTTCCAAACGGTAAAAGTTATTATCGCTGCCGAATACCTTGTTATACATCATTCCCCGAAAGTCGAGGTAGGTTCCGCTATATGCATTTGCAGGAATATCACGTGTGTCATACGTCAGCAGGAAACCAAGTCCGGAACTGAAATTTTTGTATCCGTGTTCTGTTCCTCCTGCCGCTATATATGAGGGCTCATTAACCATTCCGGCAGCCGGTTTGGTAATTTTATCATAGTTCAAATCGACTTGGGGACCTGCAAAAATATTGCTTTCTCCCAGACGGAACAGGAACCAGGGGTTTACTTGGATGCCGCTATAACGGTATTCACTGGTATCTTCTCCACGTTCATAATCTTTATTAGTGGAATATCCGATGCCATAAAAATTTTCGATTGTATTTTTATATGAGAAAGTTCCGAAGATACGGAAGCGGTCGCCTTTAAAAAAGAGCTGTGGTTTTGTCATCAGGTTCAAGCCGCCTTTGAACATCAAGGCAATGGCCATCGGCACTACCGAACGTCGTTGGGTGGTATCACTCGGATTCATCCGGAATGTCATCAGTGCGCTACCGCCCACCAGTAAACCAAAATCCGGCGTATAACTGGGACCACCCAATATGTTATAGTGTAAATTCCGGTTTGCCACGCGCTGGCGACGCAGCTCGCGCTTTGAAAGGACAGGAATGGTATCTGACGGGATGTCTTCAATATCTGTAGGAGTAGTATCACTGATAGAAGTTGTAGACCTTTGCAGTTCATCGCTCTTTACTGCCGTACTATCAGCCGTAGCTGACATCATATTGATGGATGGAAGCATCATCAATATTCCTATTATATATTTCTTCATAATTTCTCTGTGAGGAATTCGACTGCAAAGAAAACTCTTTTATTTTGATTAGTTTTGAAGTTCTTAGATAATAAATCTAAAAAAGTCATTCTAAGGGCAAATAAAGGCTATTTTGGTATGCGGATTTTTCCTAACAGTAGAGGGATATGCTTCTTGCAGAATATAATGAGTGGATAATTGATTGCTGTAATAAGTAGACTTATAATAAAGGCTATGAATGTAGAGTAGGTAATATTATCGATATGCAGGTATTTTTCTATAGCAAAATTGAATACACCTATGAACATCCAATGTATACCTAAAATAACCATTGTGCCTATTGATACATTATAATTTATGGTGGATGTAATTTGGTTGAGTATAAATCCGATTCCAAGAATCATACAGCTTCCGGTGAATCCCAGGAGGTGGAAATTTACTATTTCGGGCAGTGTTGTATAGTTACTGGTGTATCCCATCGAAAAAAATGTGGCAAATGAAACAATGGATAAAATCAGCCAGATGATACTTTGATGCAAGGAATTTGCGATGTTTTTTATCTTTGTCCGTTTCAATGCTTGTCCGGTAAAAAAGAATATTTGCAATGCAAAAAACATATGTGTAGCATAGGTACCATAGATGGAGTGTTGGTTGAGCCAATAACAAATGAGTATGGAGACTAGGCTGCTGATACCTGCCGTCAACCAGTATATTGATTGTTTTTTTTGTATAGTGTAGGAATATATTTTTATCATAAACAGGCAATATATAAACCATGTGGGGCCGTTAATGGGGTCTGACGACAGTGATTGAATGAGGGGTTGTATGATACTATTGTGTATATTGATGACTTGATGAGGTACTATAAGTTCTCTAACAAACCAATACGGGTAAAATATGAATTGATAGATGAGATAGGGGAGCAGCAAAGTCTTGAGATCCTTATATAATTCTTCTTTTATTGTTCCTTTAGGGTTGTATAAGTAACCGGATATAAGAAAGAAAAGTGGCATGTGAAAGGAATAGATGATCGTGTGCGTCTCTGATTGCATTGGTACATGTCCCCAAATAACTAGAAATATAGCTATTGACTTACTCCAGTCAATCCAATTATATCGTACTGATTTTGCGCTTGTCATTTTGTTGTGTTTTAATTTTGTGTGCAAATATACGATTATTTATTCTATCTGCAGGTTTTTCTACAATAAGTTATTATTGTTTGCTAAAAAACATTATTCGTTTTTTAGGAGTTTGTTTGCATATATCTAAGAATTCAACAACCTTTGCAAAAGAGTAATATGTTTTATCTATTATAAGAAGGTGAAATATGACAACATTTTAATATCAAATCAATGAATAAACAGATTTTATCAATTTTTGTTTTATGTGCTTTTTCTTATTCTACACAAGCGCAAGAAGTGAAAGGAGGCATCAGCGACTCCATGATGCAACAAATCAAGCAGAGTTACGCAAACACTCCTACTGACAAGGCTATCCGCAACGCTATCGGTAGCAACGACATTCGTAAACTGGCTCTCAATCAGGATAACCTGAAAGGGATGGACACACATTTCTCCATCAAAGTGCCTTCCAAAGGTATCACCGATCAGAAATCTTCCGGCCGTTGCTGGCTTTTCACAGGTTTGAATGTGATGCGTGCCAAAGCGATCGCCAAGCATAACCTCGGTTCTTTCGAATTTTCGCAAACTTATCCTTTCTTCTTCGATCAGCTGGAGAAAGCTAATCTCTTTCTGCAAGGTATTATCGACACCAGCAGTAAGCCGATGGATGATAAAATGGTGGAATGGCTCTTCCGCAATCCTTTGAGTGACGGTGGAACATTTACCGGTGTAGCCGATATTGTCAGTAAATACGGGCTTGTTCCCAAAGATGTGATGCCGGAAACCAACAGTAGTGAAAATACCTCCCGTATGGCAGGCCTGATCGCCCTGAAACTTCGTGAACAGGGGCTTCAACTCCGTGATCTCGCTGCGCAAGGTGCCAAGCCTGCTGCCCTTGAGAAAACAAAAACAGAGATGTTGAGCACCATCTACCGCATGTTAGTGTTGAATCTCGGTGTTCCTCCTACTGAATTTACCTGGACTGAATATAACGCTAAGGGTGAGCCTGTGTCTACCGAAACTTACACTCCGCTTTCTTTCCTGAAAAAGTATGGTGACGAAAAACTGATTGATAATTATGTCATGTTAATGAACGATCCGAGCCGTGAATATTATAAGTGTTATGAGATAGATTACGACCGCCACCGTTACGACGGCAAAAACTGGACTTATGTCAATCTTCCCATCGAGGATATCAAAGAAATGGCTATTTCTTCTCTCAAGGATAGCACGATGATGTATTTTTCTTGCGATGTAGGTAAGTTTCTAAACTCTGACCGTGGTCTGCTGGATGTCAAAAACTACGACTACGAATCTCTTATGGGTACTTCTTTTGGCATGAACAAGAAGCAACGTATCCAAAGTTTTGCCAGTGGCTCCAGTCACGCCATGACTCTTATGGCCGTCGATCTTGACAAAAATGGAAAACCGACGAAATGGATGGTTGAAAATAGTTGGGGACCCGCCGCCGGTTATCAGGGTTATCTCATTATGACAGATGATTGGTTTAACGAATATATGTTCCGCCTAGTAGTAGAAACGAAATATGCATCGAAAAAAGCTCTCGAGGTGTTGAAACAGAAGCCTATCCGACTTCCTGCTTGGGATCCTATGTTTGCTGAATAGTTCTTTTTCTTTGCTTCTGTCTTTTGTTCCGGAACAAAAGATAAAAGATTACGTGCACGAACACGAAAGGAATTACGGATATTTTTCCGTAATTCCTTTCTTTTTCCTCCCGAATCCCAATCTTATTTATTACTTTTGCGGCAAATTTATGAAACCATTATTTTATATAGCATGGCAAATGTAATAAAGTTACGTAAAGGCCTTGACATAAACCTGAAAGGAAAAGCTGCTGAAACGTACGCAACAGTAAAAGAACCGGGATTCTACGCACTTGTACCCGATGACTTTCCTGGAGTGACGCCTAAGGTAGTTGTGAAAGAGCAGGAATATGTAATGGCTGGTGGACCCTTGTTTATCGACAAGTATCATCCTGAAGTGAAATTTGTTTCGCCGGTGAGCGGCGTGGTGACGAGTGTAGAACGTGGTGCTCGTCGTAGGGTATTGAACATCGTAGTAGAAGCTGCTGCAGAGCAGGACTATGAAGATTTTGGGAAAAAGAATGTTGCTTCGATGGATGCTGAAGCTGTGAAATCCGCTCTGTTAGAAGCCGGACTTTTCGCGTTTATCAAACAGCGTCCTTATGACATCATTGCAGATCCGACGGTAACCCCGAAAGGAATCTTCATCTCCGCATTCGATACCAATCCATTGGCTCCGGATTTCGAGTTCGCCCTCAAAGGCGAAGAAGCAAACTTTCAGACAGGGCTTGATGCTCTTCCAAATTGGCAAAAACCTACCTGAACATCAGTGTGAAACAGAACGCTGCTGCACTGACACAGGCTAAGAACGTTACAATCACCGCATTCGACGGACCGAACCCTGCAGGTAATGTAGGCGTTCAGATCAACCACCTCGACCCCGTATCCAAGGGCGAAACGGTATGGACTATTGATCCGCAAGCCGTAATCTTCATCGGTCGCCTCTTCAATACAGGCCATGTAGATTTCACCCGTACAGTAGCTGTGACAGGTTCCGAAGTGTTGAAACCTGCATACTGCAAACTCCAGGTAGGCGCATTGCTCACCAACGTGTTTGCCGGCAATGTAACAAAAGACAAAGACTTGCGCTATATCAGCGGTAACGTGCTGACAGGAAAGCAAGTATCCCCGAACGGATTCTTGGGCGCATTCCATAGCCAACTGACTGTTATCCCCGAAGGTGACGACATTCACGAAATGCTTGGATGGATCATGCCACGCTTCAACCAGTTCAGTGCCAACCATTCTTATTTCAGCTGGTTGATGGGTAAGAAGGAATATACGTTGGATGCCCGTATCAAAGGTGGCGAACGTCACATGATTATGTCGGGTGAATACGATAGGGTATTCCCGATGGATATCCTGCCCGAATATCTGATTAAAGCAATCATCGCCGGTGACATCGACCGTATGGAAGCACTTGGCATCTATGAAGTGGCTCCTGAAGATTTCGCTCTTTGCGAATTCGTCTGCTCTTCGAAGATGGAACTGCAACGCATTGTTCGTGCCGGACTTGATATGCTCCGTTCGGAAATGGCATAGGAGAATTAAAAAAGTAAAAAGTAAAAATTAAAAATGATAGTTGAGACTTTATGAAATTGTCTTCTGGTAAACACAGCGTAGCCTTTTCTCGATTCTCAATTTTCAATTCTCAATTTAATAAATGAAGCGTTAAGAAATTATCTCGATAAGATAAAGCCGAACTTTGAAGAGGGCGGCAAATTCCACGCATTCCAGTCGGTGTTTGACGGCTTCGAAACATTCCTGTTCGTGCCCAACAAGACTGCGAAAACGGGAACGCACATACATGACGCAATTGATAGCAAGCGCATCATGTCGATTGTGGTTATTTCGTTGGTACCGGCTTTGCTGTTCGGTATGTATAACGTAGGTTACCAGCATTTCACTCACACGGGTGCTACTGGCAGCTTTATCGAAATGTTTGCATACGGATTCCTGGCAGTACTGCCTAAAATTATCGTATCTTATGTAGTAGGTTTGGGTATTGAGTTCGTGGTAGCTCAATGGAAGAAAGAAGAAATACAGGAGGGATTCCTCGTTTCCGGTATCTTGATCCCGATGATCGTTCCGGTAGACTGTCCGCTGTGGATTCTTGCCGTAGCTACTGCATTCTCTGTTATCTTCGCAAAAGAAGTATTCGGTGGTACAGGTATGAACGTTTTCAACGTTGCGTTGATTACTCGTGCATTCCTGTTCTTCGCATATCCGACTAAGATGTCCGGTGACGCCGTTTGGGTGTCAGGCGACAGCATTTTCGGTCTGGGACAAAGCGTAGACGGACTTACCGTTGCTACTCCGCTGGGACAAGCTGCTACATCTGGTAGTGTTCCTGCATTTAACATGGATATGATTACAGGTCTGATTCCGGGTTCTATCGGTGAAACCAGTGTGATCGCTATTCTGATTGGTGCGGTTATCTTGCTTTGGACAGGCGTTGCTAGTTGGAAGACTATGATTTCCGTATTTGTCGGTGGTGCATTTATGGCATGGGTATTCAACTCAATCGGCATGGAAAACAATACAATGGCTCAAATGCCTTGGTACGAACATCTCGTTCTCGGTGGTTTCTGCTTTGGTGCCGTATTTATGGCTACCGACCCTGTGACTTCCGCACGTACAGAAAGAGGTAAATATATCTTCGGATTCCTGATCGGTGTGATGGCTATCGTTATCCGCGTATTGAATCCGGGTTATCCGGAAGGTATGATGCTTGCCATCCTGCTGATGAACATCTTGCTCCGCTGATTGACTACTGTGTAGTACAAAGCAATATCAGCCGTCGCGAGAAACGCACTATCAAGTCTAACCAATAAATACCGAAAGAAAATGAATACGAATAGTAATAGTTATACTATCATTTATGCTTCGGTAATGGTTATTATCGTAGCATTCCTGCTGGCATTCGTTAGTTCTTCACTGAAATCTACACAAGACAAGAATGTGCAGTTGGACACTAAGAAACAAATCCTCGCTGCATTGAACATTAAGAATGTGGAAGATGCGGATGCTGAATATCAGAAATATGTGAAAGGGGATATGCTGATGAACGTAGACGGTACGCTGACCGAAAATACGGGCGAATTTGCTACCAACTACGAGAAAGAAGCAAAAGAACAACAACGTCTGCACGTGTTTGTATGCGAAGTGGACGGTCAGACTAAATATGTAGTTCCTGTTTACGGTGCCGGTCTTTGGGGCGCTATCTGGGGATACGTTGCACTGAACGAAGATAAAGATACCGTTTACGGTACTTACTTCTCACACGCTAGTGAAACTCCGGGTCTGGGTGCTGAAATTGCAACCGAACATTTCCAAAACGAATTTGTAGGTAAGAAGACTTTGGAAAATGGAGCTATCACTTTGGGAGTCGTAAAAAATGGCAAGGTAGAGAAACCTGATTACCAAGTGGATGGTATCTCCGGTGGTACAATCACTTCAGTAGGTGTAGATGCCATGTTGAAGTCTTGCCTGAATAGTTACTTGAGTTTTTTAACTAAATAATAAGGAGGAGAAAGATAGAATATGGGACAACTGTTTTCAAAGAAAAATAAAGAAGTATTCTCTGCTCCGCTGGGAATTGATAATCCGGTAACCGTACAGGTGCTCGGTATCTGTTCTGCACTTGCTGTTACCGCAAAGCTGGAGCCTGCCATCGTGATGGGACTTTCAGTAACGGTGATTACTGCATTTGCCAACGTTGTTATTTCACTGTTGCGTAAGACGATTCCTAACCGCATCCGCATCATCGTCCAGTTGGTTGTGGTAGCTGCTTTGGTAACTATCGTAAGTGAAATCCTGAAAGCGTTTGCTTACGACGTAAGCGTACAGCTCTCTGTTTATGTAGGTTTGATTATCACCAACTGTATCTTGATGGGACGTCTGGAAGCATTTGCCATGCAGAACGGTCCTTGGGAGTCTTTCTTGGATGGTGTAGGTAATGGTTTAGGCTATGCTAAGATTTTGATTATCGTTGCTTTCTTCCGCGAATTGTTTGGTTCGGGAACATTGCTTGGTTTCAATATCCTGAATTATGAACGATTCAAAATATCGGATACGTAAACAACGGCTTGATGTTGATGCCGCCGATGGCATTGATTATCGTAGCATGCATTATCTGGTATCAACGTGCACGTCATAAAGAATTGCAAGAACAAAGTAATTAATTATTTCTGATTTCTGAATTATGATTTATGTCTAGCTTTATAGTCATAGTCGCATGATAAGTCTGCTGAATCATAAATTATAAATCATAAATCATAAATCAAAAAGAATTATGGAACATTTATTAAGTTTATTCGTCCGCTCTATCTTTGTGGACAACATGATATTTCGCATTCTTCTTGGGTATGTGTTCATACCTGGCTGTTTCGAAGAATGTGAAGACTGCCGTAGGACTGGTATCGCCGTGACTTTCGTGTTGCTGGTGACGCTTCCGGTCAACTACCTGTTGCAAACTAAGGTGCTGGCTGCCAATGCTATCATTGAAGGTGTCGACCTTAGCTTCTTGAGTTTTATTCTTTTCATTGCCGTAATTGCCGGTATCGTGCAATTGGTGGAGATGGTGGTAGAACGCTTCACTCCGTCACTGTATGCTTCGCTGGGTATCTTCCTGCCGTTGATTGCCGTTAACTGTGCGATCATGGGTGCCTCTCTGTTTATGCAACAACGTATTAACGTTGGTCCGAGTGATCCGAAATACATTGGTGATATTTGGGATGCCCTCTCTTATGCATTAGGCTCTGGTATCGGTTGGTTGCTGGCTATCGTAGGTCTGGCTGCTATCCGCGAGAAAATGGCTTACTCTGACGTACCTGCTCCATTGAAGGGCTTGGGTATCACATTTATCACAGTAGGTCTGATGGCAATCGCGTTTATGTGTTTCTCTGGTTTGAACATCTAAAAAGAAAGGAATAAGACAATGGATATGAATTTAATATTAGCGAGCATTGGGGTATTCCTTGTGGTTATTCTGTTGCTTGTTGTAATCTTGTTGGTTGCCAAGAATTTCCTGGTGCCATCAGGAAACGTAAAACTGACAATCAACGGCGAAAAGGAATTGGAAGTGGCTTCCGGTTCTACTTTGTTGAATACGCTGTCTGTAAATGGGATATTCCTGTCATCTGCTTGTGGTGGTAAGGGATCTTGCGGACAGTGCAAATGCCAAGTACTCGAAGGAGGCGGCGAAATCCTGCCTTCTGAGGTTCCTCACTTCAGTCGCAAACAGCAGCAAGACCATTGGCGTCTGGGCTGTCAGGTAAAAGTGAAGGGGGATATGCTATCAAGATTGATGAATCTGTACTCGGTGTGAAAGAGTGGGAGTGCGAAGTAATCTCCAACAAGAACGTGGCTACATTTATCAAAGAGTTCATCGTTGCTCTGCCTAAAGGCGAACACATGGACTTTATCCCGGGTTCTTATGCACAGATTAAGATTCCTAAATTTTCAATGGATTATGATAAGGACATCGATAAGAGCCTGATTGGTGATGAATATCTGCCAGCATGGGAGAAATTCGGTTTGTTAGGTTTGAAATGTAAGAACGACGAGGAAACAATTCGTGCTTACTCTATGGCCAACTATCCTGCCGAAGGTGACCGTATCATGTTGACAGTACGTATCGCTACTCCACCGTTCAAGCCGAAAGAACAAGGTCCTGGATTTATGGATGTGATGCCGGGTATCGCTTCTTCATATATCTTTACCCTGAAACCGGGTGACAAAGTAATAATGAGCGGTCCTTACGGAGACTTCCACCCAATCTTCGATTCTAAGAAGGAAATGATGTGGATTGGTGGTGGTGCCGGTATGGCTCCGTTACGTGCGCAAATCATGCACATGACTAAGACATTGCATACAACTGATCGTAAGATGTCTTACTTCTATGGTGCCCGTGCGCTGAATGAAGTGTTCTATCTGGAAGATTTCCTGCAAATCGAAAAGGACTTCCCGAATTTCACTTTCCATTTGGCTCTCGACCGTCCGGACCCTGCTGCTGATGCTGCAGGCGTGAAGTACACTCCGGGATTCGTTCACAACGTAATTTACGAAACTTACCTGAAGAATCACGAAGCTCCTGAAGATATTGAATACTACATGTGTGGTCCTGGTCCGATGTCGAAAGCTGTTGAGAAGATGCTCGACGATCTTGGCGTTCCGGCACAGAACTTGATGTTCGATAACTTCGGAGGATAATTCGCGGAAGAGAACAACTGGTCGGAACAATGACCGGAAAGGTTACATAAACACAGAGCGGGAAATCTGAAAAGCAGTAATGCTTCTTCGATTTCCCGCTTCTTTTTGGCATTATCTCATAATGTCTTTCCGTTATGGTTTGTATCTATTTTATGTCTGTTTTAAAGATAGTTCTCCTTTTTTATCCGTACTTATCTATTATATTCGTATATTTGGCTACACATTAAAGTACAATAGGTTATGGAATATCATCGTATATCTTTTATTCACAATGATACAGAGTATTCATTTGTCAAAGCTATGAGTTCAAGTTTAACGGGATATGCTTGGTGACAGCTTGTAGGCAGAAGTAACCATTTACATGAAAGAGAATAATCTGAAAGGTTATTATATATTGACCGGCATGGCTAAAGTTTGATTGTATTTTTATCTCCGTACTCTTTCCTTTTTGTATCTTTGCCCCCATGTTAGAGAAAAATGAAATTATACAGTCGGCTCTCCGCAATTTGAAGATTGAGGAGCTGAATCCGATGCAGGAAGCATCACTTGAACAAGCTACCGGAAGAAAAGACGTTATACTGTTGTCACCGACAGGATCGGGCAAGACATTGGCCTATCTGTTACCTTTACTCCTTACTCTAAAACCGAACGACGACAGCGTGCAGGTTTTGATTCTCGTTCCTTCGCGTGAGCTGGCCTTACAGATAGATTCTGTATTCAAAGCAATGGGGACTTCCTGGAAAACCTGCTGTTGTTACGGTGGACATCCTATCGCCGAAGAAAAGAAAAGTATATTGAGCAATCATCCTGCTATCATCATCGGTACTCCGGGACGTATCACCGACCATTTGTCGAAAGGCAATTTCAACCCTGAAACCATTGAAACTTAATTATTGACGAGTTCGACAAATCGTTGGAGTTTGGTTTCCACGATGAAATGGCAGAGATTATCACCCAGCTTCCGGGATTAAAAAAACGTAT
>ENA-OQIG01000488-OQIG01000488.1-human-gut-metagenome-genome-assembly--contig:-NODE-488-length-22722-cov-3.625271_pt1 | contig 22722 bp, 24 predicted proteins | sample MGYA00242576_ERZ504741 | MGnify/ENA primary metagenome ERZ504741 (study PRJEB26092, sample SAMD00036436) | human gut metagenome | host: Homo sapiens | study: EMG produced TPA metagenomics assembly of... | reverse complement strand
TGTTACGGGTCAAACTTCTGGATTAGTTACTTTATTAACCTCTTGCTTGCAGCAATTACCGATGGAAGATGAATGATACCTTTCCTAAAGAAGAGGCAACACCACCGGTGACGAAAATATACTTTGTTTCTCCCACAGCTATAACTGTTTTAATAATTTGTTTCTAAATCCTTTGATTTGAATCTTAAAAACCGCAAAATTACAAAAAAATGGGGAAGAACGGATGCTTTCTACAAAACAAATTTATTAAAAAATGCAATTCCGGGTACCGAAATGTTTGAACGACAAACAGTCACATGTTTGCCGGCATATAAGCACGCCTTTATTCAACTTGCACTATCGAGCCGGGGGAAGGCGGTTCTCAGTTCGATCTGTATTGTTCTGAGAGATAACGCACGTTCCAATAAAACAGCTGAATTGTTGTATAGATTCATTTGATAGGTTATTCCTATTAAAATCGAGCAAATTTTATGTAATCTAAACTATTTAATGTAAATTTGCCCCAAATTTGTTATAAAAATGAAGACTAGTCACATCTCAACATTAGCATTTGCGATCCTGTTTTCTTCGTCAGTGATGGCGCAGAAGACGAACAAACCGGTTTCTGAAACAGTGCAGAGTGAAGTGAAAGCAGATACACTTTCCGAGACGCTTCAACAGTACCTTGTCCTGAAACTGAATCTGGATGGTCCGAAGCCTAAGATAGATACGGTGTCCATCTTATATAATAAGTATATAGGAGAGTTGGAATATCTTAATGATCCTTCTGTACCCATGCGTTATATTAAGACAGATCCGGATTACTACCGACTGTTTGTACCGCTGACTTATTATAACTCTCCCATCGCGGAATATTCTACCATGCACTGGAAGTTTAAGGAACCTTTTGTTACTCCCTCTCTTTCTTCGCAATTATTGCCGCCGTATGACACATTGCAGTTTTCTAAAGCTGAGAGAGCTTCCCGGCTGGTGAATGTTGCTTTGATGGATCTATATCTGAACCATCCTAATTTAGTCGTTAATACCGAAGATCATATCATGAGCCGTAAGTTGTATCATGGCGATAAGAAGATTGAAGTCCCGAAAACAGAAGTGAAAAGCCTGTTCCGTGCGGATAAGGTGGAAGACAATGTGGGTGAAGCGGAAATGGTGATCTCCAAGCCAATTGGTGGGTGACAGGAGGTAACGGTTCGCTTCAGATTACCCAGAACTATATTTCGGACAACTGGTACAAGGGAGGTGAGAGCAATAATGCCGTAATGGCCAATCTGCAGTTGTTCGCTAACTACAATGACCGTGAAAAAGTACAGTTTGAAAATCTGTTCGAAGCTAAATTAGGATTCAATTCTTCTCCGTCAGACGAATATCATAAATACCTGGTTAATACCGACCAGTTGCGTTTGTATTCTAAATTAGGTATTCAGGCTGCCAATAATTGGTACTATACTATTACAGGAGAGTTTAAAACCCAGTTCGTAAAGGGATATAAGGCTAACAGTGAAGAGTTGGTAGCTGCTTTCCTTGCTCCTGCAGATGTGATAGTCAGTGTCGGTATGGACTATAAGTTGAAAAAGAAAAAATTCAATCTTTCTGTATTCATGTCTCCGTTGACTTATAACCTTCGTTATATAGGTAACAAAAACGTGGACGAAACCAAGTTTGGATTGGATAAAGGCAAATGCTCGAAGAATGACTTCGGTGCACAGGTTCAACCTACTATTTCATGGACTATTATTCCGTCTATTGTAGTCGATTCCCGTTTGAACTATCTGACGAACTATAAATGGGTGCGTGTAGAGTGGGAGAATACTTTCAACTTTGTATTGAACCGTTATCTTTCTACCAAACTATTTGTACATGCACGCTTTGACGACAGTGCGAAGCCGACTACTGGCAGCAGTTATTTCCAGCTGAAGGAGTTGCTAAGTTTTGGTCTGAATTATAAATGGTAATCGGGAATAATTGACATAATGTAAATATATGAAATAGGGGCCGACTGGAATCTTCAGTCGGCTCTCTTCTTTCCGGTGAGGTTAATTCTCCCCGTGGTAAGTAAGTTCTAATTCAAAAAGAGGATATTATGATTAAACAAGACTATCTGATACGGATGATTCAGGAAATCATTTCGTTAATTGTAAATGCGATATTGAATAAAAAGAAGTTCCGTAAGGATGAATGGACTGAATATGATTGCCTGACGAGACAGATTTTAGGAGTTTCTCAAGAGGAATTGTTAAGTATGAGCCTGGATGAAATGATTGACTGTTATGAAGGAGATCCTAATAGAATGGGGAAGATAGAATTGGCGGCCGTGACTTTATTGAAAGTTTCGGACGAGGTGGAATCTGATATTTTGCAAAAGTCCAAATTACGTCAGGATGGGCTTTCCTTGCTAAAATATGTTCAGAAAGAAAGCAGTACCTTTTCAATTCAGCGGACGAATTTGATTCGGATGATTGAGATTAATGAATCTCTTAAAATGTAGAAGGGGAAATAAACAGAAAGTGATAAAAGAATTGGTTTTTGTTTCTAATTTCTTTAAAAATATCAGAAGATGATAACATTTTCTTAGTAAAGCAGGTGAAAAGCCTGCTTTTTCTGTATCCATACCCGATTGATAGAGCAAAAATTACTTTAAAAAGACTTCATATTGCACTATAAAAAACATTCAAATACTTCGTAATTTTCAAACTTATGCTTAAATTTGCCGCAATTTGTAATGTGCAGTTTGCAAAATGACTAATATAATAACTCATCAAGGTATTGTGGAAAACATAAGTGGTTCTCAGGTTTTTGTGAGGATCATCCAGACATCGGCTTGCTCGACTTGCAGTGTCAAGGGACATTGCTCTTCGGCAGATAGCAAGGAGAAGGTAATTGAAGTTACCGATACTTCGTCTGCATGGAAGATAGGGGACGAGGTGACGATTATTGGTGCCACCTCCATGGGCATGCAAGCGGTTCTTCTGGCTTTTCTCATTCCTCTCTTTCTTTTAATCTTTGGCCTTTTCATTTTCAAGACAGTTCTTCATAGTGAACTATATGGGCATTTGCTGCTTTGGCGGTGCTTATTCCTTATTATTATATAATATGGTTGAACAGAACTTCGGTTTGAAACAAAAATTTTCTTTTACTATAAAACCAATAAATAACTAAAAATTATGAATTTGATTCTGATTGCAGTGATTTCTTTGGGAGCTATTGCGCTTGTATTGGCTGCAGTATTGTATGTTGCTTCTAAGAAATTTGCCGTGTACGAAGACCCACGAATTGCCCAGGTATCCGAAGTGTTGCCTCAGGCTAACTGCGGTGGATGTGGTTATCCGGGTTGCAGCGGATTTGCCGATGCTTGCGTCAAAGCCGGTTCGCTGGAAGGTAAGTTTTGTCCGGTGGGTGGACAGCCTGTGATGTCTCAGGTTGCCTCTATTCTCGGATTGGACGCCGGAACTGCAGAACCGATGGTTGCAGTGGTTAGATGTAACGGAACCTGCACGAACCGTCCGCGTACAAATATGTATGACGGTGCAAAGAGCTGTGCTATTGCTGCTTCGCTTTATGGCGGAGAGACCGGCTGTAGCTATGGATGTTTGGGATGTGGCGACTGTGTGGCTGCCTGCCAGTTCGATGCTATTCACATGAATCCGGAAACAGGACTTCCTGAGGTGGATGAAGAAAAGTGTACGGCTTGCGGAGCTTGTGTAAAAGCCTGTCCGAAAGCGATAATCGAGCTTCGTGCCAAAGGTAAGAAATCGCGTCGTGTATATGTATCTTGTGTCAACAAAGACAAAGGGGCTGTCGCACGCAAAGCCTGTACGGTAAGTTGCATCGGTTGTGGTAAGTGTGTCAAAACTTGTCCGTTCGAGGCAATTACACTTGAAAACAATCTCGCTTACATCGATTACAATAAATGTAAGTCTTGTCGCAAGTGCGTTGAAGTTTGTCCGCAGCACACTATCATCGAGTTGAATTTCCCTCCTCGTAAACCTAAAGAGGAAACGCCTGTTGCCGAAGCTGCCAAAACTGCCGAAGCTTAAAAAAACGAGTAATAAACAGATAAAATACAGAATTGTATGTTGAAGACATTTTCAATTGGTGGTGTTCATCCACACGAAAATAAACTCTCAGCACATCAACCTATTGTTACGGCAGAGGTTCCGGCAAAAGCTGTGATACTGCTGGGGCAGCATATCGGTGCGCCTGCTAAGCCTATTGTGGCAAAAGGTGATGTGGTGAAGGTGGGCACTAAAATAGCCGAAGCTAATGGCTTTGTTTCGGCAGCCATTCACTCTTCTGTCAGTGGTAAAGTCGCTAAGATTGACTCTATTGTCGATGCGAGCGGTTATGCTAAACCTGCTATTTTTATTGATGTAGACGGGGATGAATGGGAAGAGTCTATCGATCGTAGTCCTGAATTGGTAAAAGAGTGCGAATTGACTTCGGAAGAGATTGTGAAGAAGATAGCAGATGCAGGCATTGTTGGTTTGGGAGGAGCTTGTTTCCCAACTCAAGTCAAACTTTGTCCGCCTCCTTCATTTAAAGCAGAATGCGTGATTATCAACGCTGTAGAGTGTGAACCTTACTTGACAGCCGACCATCAACTGATGTTGGAACATGCCGAGGAGGTAATGGTAGGGGTGGCTATTCTGATGAAGGCGGTGAAAGTCAATAAGGCTTTTATAGGTATCGAAAACAATAAACCCGATGCTATCCAACTGATGACGAAAGTCGCATCCAGTTATGCCGGTATTGAAGTTGTTCCTTTGAAAGTGAAATATCCTCAAGGGGGTGAGAAGCAGTTAATCGATGCTATTACGAAGCGCCAGGTTGCAAGCGGCGCATTACCTATCTCTACAGGAGCAGTTGTGCAGAATGTAGGTACTGCATTTGCCGTATATCAAGCTGTACAGAAAAATAAGCCTTTGTTTGAGCGTGTCATTACGGTGACCGGTAAGTCTGTTGCCCAGCCTTCTAACTTTTTGGCGCGTATTGGTACTCCGATGCAGCAGTTGATCGATGCCTGTGGCGGTTTGCCGGAGGATACCGGAAAAATAATTGGCGGTGGTCCGATGATGGGTAAAGCATTGGTTAATACTGATGTGCCCACTGCTAAAGGAAGTTCCGGAATTTTGATTATGAACCGGAAAGAGGCAAAACGCGGAGAAGTACAGAACTGCATTCGTTGTGCAAAGTGTGTGAGTGCCTGCCCGATGGGACTGGAGCCGTATCTGCTTTCCGCTTTGGCTGAGAACACAGAATTTGAAAGAATGGAATCAGAAAGAATCATGGATTGTATCGAGTGTGGCTCTTGCCAGTTCACTTGTCCTGCCAATCGTCCGTTACTCGACTACTGTCGTCTGGGTAAGGGGAAAGTAGGAGCTATGATTCGTGCACGTCAAGCTAAAAAATAATAAGTATGGAAAATAAATTAATTGTATCATTATCGCCTCACGTTCATGGTGGAGACAGCGTACAAAAGAATATGTACGGTGTGCTGATTGCGCTGATTCCTGCCTTTGTCGTTTCGCTCGTATATTTCGGACTGGGTGCACTGATTGTCACAGCTACTTCTGTGATAGCCTGTTTGTTTTTTGAATGGGCAATCGGTAAGTTCTTGCTGAAGAAAGAAACCACTACTATTTGTGACGGTTCTGCTGTCATCACGGGAGTGTTGCTGGCGTTCAATCTACCGTCTAACTTACCTGTATGGATTATTATTTTAGGTGCTTTGTTTGCTATTGGTGTCGGTAAGATGTCATTTGGCGGCTTGGGGAACAATCCGTTTAACCCGGCACTGGCAGGGCGTGTGTTTCTGTTATTGTCATTCCCGGTACAGATGACTTCCTGGCCGGTGGTCGGTCAGTTGACTGCTTATACCGATGCTACTACTGCCGCCACTCCTTTGGCATTGATGAAACAGGCTATTCATGGGGATGTCTCGGCTTTTGGTCAACTGCCCGATGCTGGAGTCTGTTTATTGGTAACAATGGTGGATGTCTGGGTGAAGTGAGTGCTGCTGCCTGATTTTGGGTCTTCTTTATATGTTATGGAAGAGAATCATTACATGGCATATCCCTGTATCCATTCTGGTTACTGTATTTGTATTTTCCGGTATCATGCATCTGGCAAATCCCGAAGCTTATGTTTCTCCGGTGATCCAGTTGCTTTCGGGAGGTCTGATGCTGGGTGCTATCTTTATGGCAACAGACTATGTCACCTCTCCGATGAGTAAAAAAGGTATGTTGATTTATGGTGTCTGCATCGGTTTGCTGACGGTTGTTATCCGTCTGTTTGGTGCATATCCGGAAGGTATGTCGTTTGCTATTCTGATTATGAATGCATTCACTCCGCTAATCAATACGTATTGCAAACCAAAACGCTTTGGGGAGGTAGCGAAGAAGAAATGAAAAAGTTAGAATCATCATTGAAAAATATGTTGCTGGTACTCACCGGAGTAACAGCTATTTCGGTAGCTTTGCTGGCTTATGTGAATGAGTTGACTAAAGGTCCCATTGCAGAGGCGAATGCGAAGACATTGAATGAAGCTTTAAAAGAAGTTTTGCCCGAATTTACAAATAATCCGGTCGCAGAGTGTGATACCGTGTTTAGTGAGAAAGATGGCAAGAAGATTGTTGACTTTATCATTTATCCGGCTAAAAACGGAGATCAATGGGTAGGAACAGCAGTAGAAGCCAAGTCGATGGGATTTGGCGGAGAATTGAAAGTACTTGTTGGTTTTGATGCTGAAGGTAAAATCTACAACTATTCTTTGTTGTCACATGCCGAAACTCCGGGACTTGGTTCCAAGGCGGCCGACTGGTTCAAAGAAGGAAACAAAGGCAGCATTAAGGGAATGAATCCGGGTGAGCAACCGCTGACTGTAAGTAAAGACGGCGGACAGGTAGATGCCATTACTGCTTCTACTATCACTTCACGTGCATTTTTGAATGCTGTGAATGCTGCCTATGGTGCTTATAAAGGCGATGGCGGTGCTAATGGTACGACCGGTGCTTCGCAGAAGCTGTGCAGAAGTCCGAAACTGCGATTGTCGATTCAGTAGTCATTAAATAAGAAAGGAGTATCAAGATATGAATAACTTTAAAGTATTAATGAATGGGATTGTTAAAGAGAATCCGACATTTGTGCTCCTGCTTGGTATGTGTCCTACACTCGGTACGACTTCCTCGGCCATTAATGGTATGGGCATGGGGCTTGCCACTATGTTTGTATTGATCTGTTCCAATGTAGTGATTTCATTGATAAAGAACCTGATTCCGGACATGGTGCGTATTCCGTCATTCATTGTAGTCATTGCATCTTTTGTGACTTTGCTTCAGATGGTAATGCAAGCATATGTACCCGGACTGTACGCTACATTGGGACTTTTTATTCCATTGATTGTTGTGAACTGCATTGTGTTGGGACGTGCAGAAGCATTTGCAGCCAAGAATAATGCACTTTCTTCTATGTTCGACGGAATCGGTATGGGATTGGGCTTTACAATTGCCCTTACATTGCTGGGAGCTGTTCGTGAGTTCCTGGGTACAGGCAAGGTATTCAACTTGTCAATCATTCCGGAAGAATACGGTATGCTTGTCTTTGTGCTTGCTCCGGGTGCGTTTATCGCATTGGGATATCTGATTGCGTTGATTAACAGCCTTAAGAAAGCGAATTAAAATATAAACGATTATGGAATATATATTGATATTTATCTCGGCAATCTTTGTTAATAACATTGTGTTGTCGCAATTTCTGGGAATCTGTCCTTTCTTGGGTGTTTCCAAGAAGGTGGATACTGCATTGGGTATGAGTGCAGCGGTAGCTTTCGTGCTTACCATTGCTACGATCGTAACGTTCCTGATCCAGAAGTTTGTACTCGATGCCTTCGGGTTGCAGTATTTGCAGACTATCACGTTTATCTTGGTTATCGCTGCATTGGTGCAGATGGTAGAAATTATTCTGAAGAAAGTTTCTCCCGCACTTTATCAGGCATTGGGCGTATTCCTTCCCTTGATTACAACGAATTGTTGTATCTTGGGTGTGGCAATTCTTGTTATCCAAAAAGATTATGACCTACTGACGGGTGTTGTATATGCATTCTCTACTGCTATTGGTTTCGGTCTGGCCCTGGTACTTTTCGCCGGACTCCGTGAGCAGATGAGTCTTGTGAAAATTCCCGAAGGAATGAAAGGTACTCCGATTGCTTTAATTACAGCCGGATTGCTGGCTATGGCATTTATGGGATTCTCCGGAGTTGTATAAATCCTGACGACAAACAACTGAAGGATGGAGCGGCGGATAGGCTACCGGTGGGGTAGTTCTTCCGCCGCTTTTTCTGTTATTTTGTCTTAATCCCTGTTTGCGTTATGAAATAATATTCGTTTTTTGTGCATTTATCTAAATTAATTTTGTTACATTTGCAAACACTTTACAAGTAAACCGAAAAAACTAACCATTATACACGTTATGAAAGAAAGAATTTTAGTAACAGGCGGAACCGGATATATCGGCTCTCATACTGTGGTAGAGCTGCAAAACAGTGGATACGAAGTAATCATCATTGATAATTTATCTAATTCAAATGCTGATGTCGTAGATAATATCGAAAAGGTATCAGGTATTCGTCCTGTTTTCGAGAAACTGGATTGCTTGGATTTTGACGGTTTAGATGCCGTGTTCAATAAATATAAAGGTATTAAAGCGATTATCCACTTTGCGGCCAGCAAGGCAGTAGGTGAGTCTGTAGAAAAGCCATTGCTTTATTATCGCAACAACCTCGTTTCTTTAATTAACTTGCTTGAATTAATGCCTAAACATGGCATTGAGGGCATTGTATTCTCTTCTTCATGTACTGTATATGGTGAACCGGATGAATTGCCTGTAACAGAGAATGCTCCGATAAAGAAAGCTACTTCTCCTTATGGAAATACCAAACAGATTAATGAAGAGATTGTTAGAGATACAGTAGCTTCCGGTGCTCCGATTAATGCAATTTTACTGCGTTATTTTAATCCGATTGGTGCTCATCCGACAGCATTGTTAGGAGAACTTCCTAATGGCGTACCTCAAAATCTTATTCCGTATTTAACTCAGACTGCTATCGGGATTCGCGAAAAATTGAGTGTCTTCGGTGATGATTATGATACACCTGACGGTTCATGTATCCGTGACTTTATCAATGTAGTCGACCTTGCTAAAGCACACGTAATTGCTATTGCACGTATTCTTGAAAAGAAACAAAAAGATAAAGTTGAAACTTTCAATATCGGTACAGGACGTGGAGTTTCAGTTCTTGAACTGATCAACGGATTTGAGAAAGCTACCGGCGTAAAACTGAACTATCAGATTGTTGGACGTCGTGCCGGTGATATTGAAAAGGTATGGGCTAACCCTGATTATGCGAACAATGAATTGGGTTGGAAAGCTCAGGAAACTCTGGAAGATACACTGCGTTCTGCTTGGGCATGGCAGTTGAAACTTCGTGAAAGAGGTATCCAATAAATAAGAATATTGTTTTAATTAACATATAAGACATGAACAAATGTTTTTATACATTTGTTTATAGGATGCAAATCGGCCTGAAGCTGTTTATGTGTATGTGAATATCCATAATTAGTACTTATGCCTCCCCGGCATAGACAGGTAAGATTGCATAGTAGTTTTGTCGTGTTTTATTTTGTGTTTGTGTTGTGACAGTACTACGACGTGAGTCGTGGTACTGTTTTTTTATTATAAACTTTATTTTATCTATGAGATTTTATTTTGTCTGACTATTGGATAGAAAAAACTCTCCTCTTTGAAGGAGTTCAAAGAGGAGAGTCGTTATTATTTTACCAATACTACTACCGGGTTTGATTCTTCATTCAAATTCTTCAGGACGCCTAGTTCTTTTTCTATTTTGACTTCCGGATGTTCCTCTAGCCAAGTAAGAATGTCAGCAGCTTGAACCAAAGAGGCACATTCACCTTTTTCATTAAGAAAGCTGGGAGTAAAAGGCATAAAATGGGTCAAGTCATCAACGAAATTATTTTCAGCTAAAACTATATTAGTCACTTTTGTATTTTTGTCATAAATTCCATTGTACAAGATGTGTTTGTCTGTGTAAAGCCTCTGATGAACTGGAAATAGAGTAACTTGTCATTCTCGATTGCATAGCTGATCATAATTCGGTCACTGTTATTGTCTGTAAGCGTACGTTCGGAAGCCGGCCAGTAATATTTACCGGTATTGAATATTATGTACTTTTCCAGCTGATTGTGTTTCAATGTGTAGATGGTGTCGGTAAATAATTCTTTGAATCGGATTTCGTCATTACACTTCCACAGTGCCGTATATCCGGGTACACAGATACTTTGTTTTCCGTTGTTATACTGTATTTGAATAATGCCTTCTAACAGTCCGAATCCCTTGCGTACCGAAATGTTGTTGATGTCTCCAACCTGTCCTGTTCCTAATTCGGGAATGATATTCGGGATCGTATCTATGTAATTACCTTTATCAGAGAAATATAATACCGAACTGGGACATCTTTGCCCTAATCCTCCTACATAATGCCCTATAATAATGGAATCAGAGAATACAAACCCATTCATTCCGGGACGGTTTATTTGTATATTGCCCGTTGAAGTTTCCGGCGAAGGATGGTGATGACTCCTGCGAAATTTCCTTTTTGGTCATATTTTACCAATTGGTTGGGATCGCGATTAAAATACAATAATTGGTTTTTGGGATTCAGATATCCACAAGTACTGCTATAAGCTTCAGGATCGTCTCCTCTGTGCCCTACAGAACAAATAAACTTTCCGGTTTCTTTGTCAAACAGCAAACACTGTTTGCCGTTATAGACCATAATTTTATCATCCAGAAGTTTGATATTAGGAAAATCTCCGATCAGGCAGGAGTCCGTTGTTTCTAAAGGAATGTATCGGATTGTTTTCCCGAGATCAGATACTTTTAGTTCTGTCAGTTTCTCCATTCCTCCGGCAATATCTATCAGATCGACTTCAGAGGTTTGCTGCGCTCCATTGCAGGAGGCTAACAATAGCATAGCAAAAATGCCGCATGATACAATTTGTCTCTTCATGTTTTTATCATTTAATCAGGTCGTAAAATACCTGTTGTTTGTTATGAAGGATAAATAAACTAAATATTTTAGTGATTAAACTATTTCACGTAGTTAAATAACCAAAATATTTAGTTTGTTATTGTTTTATGATCTATTTCATTAAGATAACGACCGGATTGGATTCTTCATTTATTCCTTTGATGAAAGAGAACTTGCCATCTGGATTTACTTCCGGATGTTCTTCCATCCATTCCAGTATAGTGTTTGCCTGAACGAGATCTACATATTCATTGTCAGTATTACAATTCCGGGGATTTAATGGCATAAAATGATCGATATCGTTTACAAAATTCTGTCCTTTGGCTATTTGAGTTATTTGAGTATCTTTATTATATATACCGGTATACACTTCTCCTCGTTGTCTGAACTGGAAGATGATCAGAGTGGTACTTTCCATCACATAGTCGATCTTGACTCTTTCGTCATTTTCTTTTTGCTGATATCTTTCTTCTGCCGGATAATGATACTTGCCTGTATTGAAAATCAGATAAGGAGATAATTTATTTTCGGATAAAGTATAGATTGTATCCAGATATGCCTCTTTAAATCGTACTTTTCCGTTATGTTTCCATAGTGTTGAAAGCACTCGTGGTGATTCAATGGCGTCATCATTATTAAAGTATGCTGTCATCATACCATGAACTCCTATATTACCGTAAAGCTCCCGTGCTTTTTCACTTTTTAATATGTTTAATCGTACTACATTAGTGGTGACAGGTATAACCGGGAGTAAAGAAGGGATACTATCTATCACATTTCCTTGTTTGTCTAGAAGTAGGAAAGGAGATTTCTTTTCATTTCCTTGTATTGGCAGGAGACTCAATTGATGACTGACAATTAATGAATCTGTGAAAACAAAACAAGCGGGATTTCTTACTCCCAGGTTTGAGGCAACCTTGACGTCACCCAAGTAGTTGCCTTGCAGGTCGTATCGCATAAGAGTACCGTTCCATCCTATGAAATACAGTTCTCCTGTTATATCGTCAATCCAGAAGGTTGCTTCGCTGTATCCTCCCGGGTCATTACCTATATGACCGATAGAACGCAGAAATTTACCACTGTCTTTATCGAAAACCAAACATTGTTTGTTTGTATTTACAATAATGTTATTTTTGAAAACCTGTATATTAGGATTCTCGTTTACTAAACAACTGTCTGTAGTCTCCAATGCCACATAGTTGATCTCTTTGATAAAATCAGATGCTTTAAGTTCCGTCAGGCTCTCTATTTTTCCGGCAATATCTATCTGTCCCGGTGCTTTTGGCTGTTGGATGGAGATCCGCAAGAGGCTAATAGAAACATGGCACAACTATACGTTATTAAGTAGTTTTTCATGGTATTATATTTTATGATCAGATTATTTCAATTCGGTTTGGAAACAGAATGCTGCTTCAAAATCCATTTTCGTTATTTTTTCTTCGGGAGAGAATAATCCGAAAACAGATGAACCGGAACCCGACATGGCGGCATATATGGCTCCTTTGCTGTACAATTCTTTTTTTATTTCTTCAATGACAGGGTATTGTGGAAAGACGCTTTTCTCAAAGTCATTGAACATGCAGTTTTTCCATTCGCTTACCGGACGTCTTATAATTTCTTTCAATGAATGATCCGGGTAGTGAGGTTGTATTTGTGAAAAGGCGTCTCGGGTCGAGACAAAGACATCCGGTTTTACAAGTACCAACTGATATCCTTTCAATGATAAATCGACTGGGGAAAAAATGTTGCCGATACCCTCTGCAAAGGTTGGTTTGTTTTTAATAAAAAAAGCGCAGTCAGCTCCTAATATGGCAGCATACTCTTCCAATTTTTCATCTGCCAGATGTAAATTGAATTTTTCGTTCAACAATTTTAGCATGAAAGCAGCATCTGCCGAGCCACCTCCCAAACCGGCACCCGAAGGAATATGTTTATATAGATAAATGTCTACCGGAGGTAATTGAAATTCCTGTTCCAACAGCAGGTATGCCTTTACTACCAGGTTGGTTTCCGGCTCCCCGCTGATTTCCAGGCCGGATTGGTGCAGGACAAATTTTTGTTTCGAGTCATTTAATATTGTGATTTCAAGGGCATCCTCCAGAGGTATGGGATAAAATACAGTTTCCAGATTGTGGTATCCGTCCGGACGTTTCTCGGTAATGTTCAGTCCCAGATTTATTTTGGCATTCGGAAATGTAATCATGTCTTTGGGCTATTAGTGATTCGTGATTAATGATTAATGCTGTCTAATGGACGCAAAGTTAAATAAATAATTCAGATTTGATAATGGAAAATTGATAATAGAGAATTATCTTTGCCTACATTTTGTGGATGTGCGCAGCCATCCACTATTCATTTTCTATATTTCAATAAAATACAGATGGCCGAACAAAGAAGAAATACCCGCAGTACTGCCAAGTCTAAGGTGCAACCCGTAAATGATTACGGGCGCATCCAACCGCAAGCGCCGGAACTGGAAGAAGCCGTGCTCGGGGCCTTGATGATTGAAAAAGATGCCTATTCGCTGGTGAGTGAGATTCTCCGTCCGGAATCGTTTTACGAACATAGGCATCAATTGATTTATGCAGCTATTACCGATCTTGCCGTTAATCAAAAACCGGTAGATATTCTTACTGTGAAGGAGCAGCTCAGTAAGCGTGGCGAGCTGGAAGAAGTCGGAGGACCGTTTTATATTACTCAATTGAGCAGTAAAGTGGCATCTTCCGCCATATTGAATATCATGCCCGTATTATTGCACAAAAATATTTGGCAAGAGAGCTCATTACTTTTACAAGTAACATACAGAGTAAGGCTTTTGACGAAACTCTCGATGTGGACGATCTTATGCAAGAGGCCGAAGGGAAACTCTTTGAGATTTCACAGCGGAACATGAAGAAGGACTATACGCAGATCAATCCGATTATTGCCGAGGCTTATGAACAGATTCAGAAAGCCGCCGCACGTACCGATGGTCTGAGCGGATTGGAGAGTGGATATACCAAACTGGATAAGATGACTTCCGGATGGCAGAAATCCGACTTGATAATTATTGCTGCCCGTCCGGCCATGGGTAAAACGGCTTTTGTACTTTCAATGGCTAAGAATATTGCGTGAATTTCAGGAATCCGGTAGCCTTGTTTTCTCTTGAAATGAGTAACGTTCAGTTGGTCAATCGTCTGATCTCGAACGTTTGTGAAATTCCGAGTGAAAAAATCAAGAGCGGACAATTGGCAGCTTATGAATGGCAACAGCTCGATTATAAATTGAAGGATTTGCTGGATGCACCGCTTTATGTTGATGATACTCCCTCTCTGTCCGTATTTGAGCTTCGAACCAAGGCACGTCGATTGGTTCGTGAGCATGGAGTAAGAATTATCATCATTGACTACTTGCAGTTGATGAACGCCAGCGGTATGGCATTTGGCAGCCGTCAGGAAGAGGTTAGTACCATTCACGTTCGCTGAAGGGGCTTGCCAAAGAGTTGAATATTCCGATTATAGCTCTGTCTCAGTTGAATCGTGGTGTCGAGAGTCGTGAAGGGCTTGAAGGAAAACGTCCTCAGTTGAGTGACCTTCGTGAATCCGGTGCAATCGAGCAGGATGCCGATATGGTGTGTTTCATTCACCGCCCCGAATATTACAAGATATTTCAGGATGATAAAGGAAACGATCTCCGTGGAATGGCCGAAATTATTATCGCTAAGCATCGTAATGGTGCGGTTGGCGATGTTCTGCTACGATTTAAAGGTGAGTATACCCGTTTCCAGAATCCGGATGACGATATGGTAATTCCGTTGCCTGATGCCGGGGCCATGCTTGGATCACGAATGAATAATACCGGAACAGTACCTCCGCCTCCTGCTGAATTTGCCCCTCAGAATAGTAATCCGTTCGGAGGTGGAAATGACGGACCTCTGCCTTTTTAAAAGAGATATTTATTTAATTTTATAATACCATGAAAAGATATTGCCAAACACTCGAATTATATAATGATTCGGAATTGATTCGTGCTTATGTCGCAGAACATCAGCATGTGTGGCCAGAAATTAAAGCCGGTATCCGTGAAGTCGGGATACTCGATATGCAGATTTATATCCACGAACATACACTCTTTATGATTGTCGATACGGTAGATGAATTCGATTGGATAAAAGATAACGAGCGCTTGGCTAAACTTCCCCGGCAGGCAGAATGGGAGCTTATATGTCTCGCTTTCAGCGTTCATTGCCCGGACAAGCGTCACATGAGAAGTGGAAAATGATGGAACGTATATTTAAACTCTGACAATATGCAAAAACTACTATCTTTACCGCCCAATCTGGTTCAGTCTTTTCATGAACTGGAGAGGGTGAACCGTACCGATTGGTTTTGTACTTCCGACCCGGTAGGTAAGAAACTTGGTTCCGGTGGTGGAACATCCTGGTTGCTTGAAGAATGTTATAATGAATATTCAGATGGTGCTACTTTTGGAGAGTGGCTTGAAAAAGAAAAAGAATTCTTCTTCATGCGGGTGGGCAAAGCCGTCGTTTACCCGGCTATGCACCTTCTGGAAAGATTCTCACTCCGGTTCCTGTGTTCCGGTGGGAGAGAGGGCAACATCTGGGACAAAATCTGCTTTCTCTGCAACTTCCCCTATATGAAAAAATCATGTCTTTGGCTCCGGATAAACTCCATACACTGATTGCGAGTGGTGATGTCTATATTCGTTCGGAGAAACCTTTGCAGAGTATTCCCGAAGCGGATGTGGTTTGTTATGGACTGTGGGTAGATCCGTCTCTGGCTACCCATCATGGCGTGTTTGCTTCCGATCGCAAACATCCCGAACAACTCGACTTTATGCTTCAGAAGCCTTCGTTGGCAGAATTGGAATCTTTATCGAAGACCCATTTGTTCCTGATGGACATCGGTATATGGCTTTTGAGTGACCGTGCCGTAGAAATCTTGATGAAACGTTCTCATAAAGAAAGCTCTGAAGAACTAAAGTATTATGATCTTTATTCCGATTTTGGATTAGCTTTGGGAACTCATCCCCGTATTGAAGACGAAGAGGTCAATACGCTATCCGTTGCTATTCTGCCTTTGCCGGGAGGAGAGTTCTATCATTATGGGACCAGTAAAGAACTGATTTCTTCAACTCTTTCCGTACAGAATAAGGTTTACGATCAGCGTCGTATCATGCACCGTAAAGTAAAGCCCAATCCGGCTATGTTTGTCCAAAATGCTGTAGTGCGGATACCTCTTTGTGCCGAGAATGCTGATTTATGGATCGAGAACAGTCATATCGGACCAAAGTGGAAGATTGCTTCACGACATATTATTACCGGGGTTCCGGAAAATGACTGGTCGTTGGCTGTGCCTGCCGGAGTGTGTGTAGATGTGGTTCCGATGGGTGATAAGGGCTTTGTTGCCCGTCCATACGGCCTGGACGATGTTTTCAAAGGAGATTTGAGAGATTCCAAAACAACCCTGACGGGTATTCCTTTTGGTGAATGGATGTCCAAACGCGGTTTGTCATATACAGATTTGAAAGGACGTACGGACGATTTACAGGCATCTTCCGTATTCCCTATGGTTAATTCTGTAGAAGAGTTGGGATTGGTGTTGAGGTGGATGTTGTCCGAACCCGAACTGGAGGAAGGAAAGAATATCTGGTTACGTTCCGAACGTTTTTCTGCGGACGAAATTTCGGCAGGTGCCAATCTGAAGCGTTTGTATGCACAACGTGAAGAGTTCAGAAAAGGAAACTGGAAAGCATTGGCCGTTAATCATGAAAAAAGTGTTTTCTATCAACTTGATTTGGCCGATGCAGCTGAAGATTTTGTACGTCTTGGTTTGGATATGCCTGAATTATTGCCTGAGGATGCTCTGCAGATGTCACGCATCCATAACCGGATGTTGCGTGCGCGTATTTTGAAATTAGACGGGAAAGATTATCGTCCGGAAGAACAGGCTGCTTTTGATTTGCTTCGTGACGGCTTGCTGGACGGGATCAGTAATCGTAAGAGTACCCCAAAATTGGATGTATATTCCGATCAGATTGTTTGGGGACGTAGTCCCGTGCGCATCGATATGGCAGGTGGATGGACCGATACTCCTCCTTATTCACTTTATTCGGGAGGAAATGTGGTGAATCTGGCTATTGAGTTGAACGGACAACCTCCCTTACAGGTCTATGTGAAGCCGTGTAAAGATTTCCATATCGTCCTGCGTTCTATCGATATGGGTGCTATGGAAATAGTATCTACGTTTGATGAATTGCAAGATTATAAGAAGATCGGTTCACCTTTCTCTATTCCGAAAGCCGCTCTGTCATTGGCAGGCTTTGCACCTGCGTTTTCTGCTGTATCTTATGCTTCATTAGAAGAACAGCTTAAAGATTTCGGTGCAGGTATTGAAGTGACTTTATTGGCTGCTATTCCTGCCGGTTCCGGTTTGGGCACCAGTTCCATTCTGGCTTCTACCGTACTTGGTGCCATTAACGATTTCTGTGGTTTAGCCTGGGATAAAAATGAGATTTGTCAACGTACTCTTGTCCTTGAACAATTGCTGACTACCGGTGGTGGATGGCAGGATCAGTATGGAGGTGTGTTGCAGGGTGTGAAGCTTCTTCAGACCGAGGCCGGCTTTGCTCAAAGTCCATTGGTGCGTTGGCTACCCGATCATTTATTTACGCATCCTGAATACAAAGACTGTCACTTGCTTTATTATACCGGTATAACTCGTACGGCAAAAGGGATCTTGGCAGAAATAGTCAGTTCCATGTTCCTCAATTCATCGTTGCATCTCAATTTACTCTCGGAAATGAAGGCGCATGCATTGGATATGAATGAAGCTATACAGCGTGGAAGTTTTGTTGAGTTTGGCCGTTTGGTAGGAAAAACCTGGGAACAAAACAAAGCATTGGATAGCGGAACAAATCCTCCGGCTGTGGAGGCAATTATCGATCTGATAAAAGATTATACCTTGGGATATAAATTGCCGGGAGCCGGTGGTGGCGGGTACTTATATATGGTAGCGAAAGATCCGCAAGCTGCTGTTCGTATTCGTAAGATACTGACAGAAAACGCTCCGAATCCGCGGGCACGTTTTGTTGAAATGACGTTATCTGATAAGGGATTCCAAGTATCACGATCATAAAAATAGTATTGGTTGACGAGAGGTAAGGGTTTTATCTCTCGTCGACTTCTTTTTCCATTCCTCATTAAGTTTGCCTCTTCTGTTATTCTGATAGTAAAATAGAGATCCTGATATCTTTAAGTCTGCTTTTTTCTTGTTTTAAAAACCTTGTTGTCTTGAGAAAGTGATGAAATAGCAAATGATGGAGCAGTAACTTGCCTTTAATTCGTTTCTTCGTACGTGTACTCTTCATACGAAGTTAACTTCGTCTTTGCAAAACATTAACTTCTTGTGAAGAAGAAGTTAGTTATAAGAAAATACGAAGTTAACTTCGTATAGTTACGAAATTCATTTTCATTGAAAATCCTCCTACTTTTTGCCTAGCGGTTTCATTTATTGAACAAGAACTATAGAATTCTTTTCTGTAGCATAGGTCAATATGAATCATTCCTGAATGTTATTTTGGAGGTATAGGATGCCTTTTCCGTTGCTTACTGATTGAAATTAGTGCATGTTTATCGATCTTTTGACTGGTGATTTGATTTATTTGGTGGAGATATGATATTGGTGAAAATAGAATCCCGGTGTTTTTTATAACAACTTAGTCAGTGGTCCGTAAATAAGGGATTCCTGAGGCTACTCAAAATACAATGTGACAGAATGCTTTTGGGAGTATATAGTTTCTAAACCTTTATAGATAGAATAATGAAGAGTTTATCTTATTGTGTAATTTATTTATAATCAGTATGTTGTGTGGCAAATGTGAAAAGGATAAAAAGGGTGATTTCTTTTGTAATTAACTGATAATCAGCAGTGAATGTGTTTCAAAAGACGTTCGTCTTTTGAAACATCAATTATGGAGATAAAAGCCCACATACAAAATAAGTAAAAAGCTGTTTTTATTACCAGATTATTATCTGATAATCAGTACATAAAGAAGTCTATTTAGTTTTTCATCTAAAAATATTTTGCACATCAAAATTTAGTTTATACCTTTGTGCTATTAAACGAACGTTTTTTGAAACATCAATTGATCGAATCCGTTCGTTTCCACCTAAAATAAGTCATAAAAAATCTTGCAGTTTGGCTGAGAAAAAGAGTCTCACCCAACTGCGAAGCATACCCGGACTTAAGTAAATCACTTAGGAATATTCCTTCTAAATGTCTCAACAACAAGAATATTGGTTCGCTGCCCGTACCCGTAAGGATCAGGAGCTTACTACTCGTGACGCATTAGAGAAAATAGGTGTCGAGTATTTTTTGCCGACCCAATTTGTCATTCGTCAATTGAAATATCGCCGGCGTCGTGTAGAAGTTCCTGTCATTCGTAATCTTATTTTTGTACATGCTACCAAAGAGTTTGCTTGTGCTATTGCCAATGAATACGGGGTGCGTCTTTTCTATATGCGTGATTTTGACACTAAGAGTATGCTTATTGTTCCCGATAAGCAGATGAAAGATTTTATGTTTGTCATGAATCTCGATCCTGCTGCTGTTATCCTCAACGATGATTGTTTCGCAGTTGGCACCAAAGTACAAGTCATCAAGGGAGATTTTTGTGGAGTTGAAGGTGAACTGGCCAGTCTTTCTAATCGTACTTATGTCACTATCCGAATTCGTGGCGTTTTATCTGCCAGTGTCAAGGTTCCTAAAAGCTACCTTCGCATTCTCGCACCGTAATCAGTAATATTTTATCATATAAAATGAATACTCTTATGACCCAGATTCATGAGCTGCAACATGTGGCTCACGAATTATTGTATTTGGGTGCTGACGGTTCTCCTATCTATACCGACAGTTTCCGTCAATTAAACACTGAAGTGCTTCAAAAATCTGATGCTTTGTTTGCTTTGAAAGGAGAAAATCCGGAAGAAGAAGCACGACTTTGCCTGGCTCTCTTGATGGGCTACAATGCAACAATCTATGATTATGGCGACAAGGAGTCTAAGAAACAGGTTATTCTGGATCGTTCCTTGCTTGTGTTAGAGTCTCTCCCGTCTTCTTTGCTCAAGTGTCAGCTTTTGACATATTGTTATGGAGAAGTTTTTGAAGAAGAGTTGGCAAAGGAAGCTCATGCAATTATAGATGGTTGGAAAGATCGAGAATTGTTAGAAGAAGAAAGAGAAATAGTTGAAAATTTGAGGATTTTGGAAGAACCTCCATATCTGTTTAGTAATAAATCTTGTTAGAAATGAAAAAGAAAGTATATGTTGGGATGAGTGCTGATATTATTCATCCAGGGCATTTGAATATTATTCATGAAGCACAAAAACTAGGGAATGTGACTGTAGGTGTTTTAACAGATGCTGCTATAGCCAGTTATAAACGTTTACCTTATTTAACTTATGAACAACGTTCCTTAATAGTACAAAATCTAAAAGGTGTTGATGAAGTTATTCCACAAACTACCTTAGATTATATTCCTAATCTTGAATTGCTAAAACCTGATTTTGTTGTTCATGGAGATGATTGGAAAGAAGGCGTTCAGAAGGAAACAAGACAACGGGTTATTGAAACTCTTTCTAAATGGGGCGGACAAGTTATTGATATACCTTATACACAAGGTATATCCTCAACAAAACTCAATTCAAAGCTTAAAGAAATAGGGACAACTCCTGAAGTGCGTTTGAAAAGATTAAAACGTTTGATTGAAGCTAAGTCCATTGTTCGTATTTGTGAATCACATAGTGGATTAACGGGGTTAATCATAGAAAATACGTCTGTTGAGGTAAATGGTATGAAGCGTGAATTTGATGGAATGTGGTCTAGTAGTTTAACTGATTCAACATCAAAGGGGAAGCCTGATATTGAAGCTGTAGATTTGACGACCCGTTTACATGATTTAAATGATGCTTTGGAATGTACAACGAAACCTGTTATTTTTGATGGTGATACAGGAGGAAAAATTGAACATTTTGTTTTTACAGTTCGTACGTTAGAACGTTTGGGTATTTCTGCTATAATAATTGAAGATAAAGTTGGATTGAAAAAGAATTCTTTATTTGGAACTGATGTTATTCAGACACAAGATACAATTGAGGGTTTTTGCGATAAAATATCAGCAGGAAAACGTGCTCAAATAACGGATGACTTTATGATTATTGCCAGAATTGAAAGTTTTATTGCTGGTAAAGGTTTAGATGATGCTATGAAAAGAGCATTAGCTTATATTGAGGCGGGAGCTGATGGTATAATGATTCACAGTAAAGATAAATCAGGTGAAGATATTAGACTTTTTTGTAAGGCGTTACGAGAGGTTAATCAATCAATTCCTATAGTAGTAGTTCCGACAACTTATAATCATATAACAGATGAAGAGTTGTCTACATGGGGTATAAATGTGGTCATTTATGCAAACCATATGTTACGTAGTGCTTATCCTGCTATGCTAAATACTGCGAAATCTATATTATTACATGCCCGTTCATATGAGGCAAATGATTTATGTATGCCAGTAAAAGATATATTAGAATTAATACCAGGTACAAAATAGTTTTTTTATGATTTCTCCAGAACTTTTCATTAACTCTCTTGTACAAAATGAACTTAATTTTTTTACAGGGGTACCAGACTCATTATTGAAACATATTTGTGCCTATATAACTGATCATATAGCTTCAAATAGTCATATAGTTGCTGCCAATGAGGGAGCAGCGATTGGTTTGGCTGTTGGTTATCATTTGGCAACTAATAAAATTCCGGTTGTATATATGCAAAATTCCGGTATTGGTAATTCTATTAATCCTTTATTATCTTTAGTAGACAAGGAGGTGTATAATATTCCTTTATTATTATTAGTCGGTTGGAGAGGTGAGCCTGGTGTAAAGGATGAACCTCAACATATAAAACAAGGTAAGGTAACTATTCCTTTGTTTGATTCTATGCGAATAAAGAACCAGATACTTTCCAAAGATAAATCTGATTTCTTACAACAACTAAACGTAGCATTAGAATATATAAGAGAGACAAATGAGCCTTTTGTTTTTATAATTCAGAAAGAAACATTCAGTGATTATAAACTGCAAACTCCAAATAATAATGCTTTGTTATTGGATAGAGAAACTGCTATTAAGATTATTGTTTCTTCTATTTCTAAGAATGATATAGTCGTTTCTACTACAGGAATGATATCTCGTGAGCTATTTGAATATAGGGATAACATGGGCGAATCTCATGAAAAGGACTTTTTAACAGTCGGTTCTATGGGGCATGCCTCTCAAATAGCTTTGGGTATTGCATTACAAAAAAAGGCTAGAACTGTGTATTGTTTTGATGGTGATGGTGCTGTTTTAATGCATATGGGAGGACTAACAACCATTGGATCAATAAAACCGTCTAATTACATCCATGTATTATTTAATAATGGAGCGCATGATTCTGTAGGTGGGCACCTACGGTTGGTTTGAGGTAGACTTACAAAGATTAGCTTGGCGTGCGGTTATAAATTGATGCTTTGGTTGTGGAGAGTGTCATTCATACTTTTAAACGTAAAAGTTCGTTTAAAAA
>ENA-OQIG01000487-OQIG01000487.1-human-gut-metagenome-genome-assembly--contig:-NODE-487-length-22740-cov-3.467696_pt1 | contig 22740 bp, 29 predicted proteins | sample MGYA00242576_ERZ504741 | MGnify/ENA primary metagenome ERZ504741 (study PRJEB26092, sample SAMD00036436) | human gut metagenome | host: Homo sapiens | study: EMG produced TPA metagenomics assembly of... | reverse complement strand
GGGGATTGGGCCCTTTGTTCTTTGAAGGCGATTTAGAATTCTCTTCACTTGCTTTTTTCTTTCGCTCTGTTTGTTAAGGAAATCTCATGTTCAAATCGACCCTGGCGGCGATGGCTGCTGTTTTCGCTCTTTCTGCTCTTTCTCCCGCAGCAATGGCAGCGAAAGGGGACCCGCACGTATTGTTGACAACCTCAGCTGGTAACATCGAACTGGAGCTGGATAAACAAAAAGCGCCAGTGTCTGTGCAAAACTTTGTCGATTATGTGAACAGCGGTTTTTATAACAACACGACCTTTCACCGCGTCATTCCTGGCTTTATGATTCAGGGCGGCGGTTTCACCGAGCAGATGCAGCAGAAAAAACCAAACCCGCCAATCAAAAATGAAGCCGATAACGGCCTGCGCAACACGCGTGGCACCATCGCGATGGCGCGTACCGCTGACAAAGACAGCGCCACCAGCCAGTTCTTTATCAACGTTGCCGATAACGCCTTCCTTGACCATGGTCAGCGTGATTTCGGTTACGCGGTATTTGGTAAAGTGGTGAAAGGCATGGACGTTGCCGATAAGATTTCCCAGGTGCCGACTCATGACGTTGGTCCGTACCAGAATGTGCCGTCAAAACCGGTAGTTATCCTTTCCGCTAAAGTCCTGCCGTAATGATTTTTCGCGCGGGCAATCTTGCCCGCGCTTCTGCTCTCCCGGCGTAACCCGGATTTGCCGCTTATACTTGTGGCAAATGGACACGTTCAGGGAGGCATCAAGTGAAGAAACTCACCGATAAGCAAAAGTCCCGTCTCTGGGAGCTTCAGCGTAATCGTAATTTCCAGGCCAGTCGCCGTCTTGAAGGCGTCGAGATGCTTTAGTCACTCTTACTGCCGCAGAGGCTTTAGCGCGCTTGAAGAGCTGAGGAGGCACTATGAGCGATAAATTCGGCGAAGGGCGCGATCCGTATCTTTATCCTGGCCTTGATATCATGCGTAACCGGCTGAACATCCACCAGCAGCAGCGGCTGGAACAGGCCGCTTACGAAATGACGGCGCTGCGTGCTGCGACCATTGAGCTTGGTCCGCTGGTGCGCGGTTTACCGCATTTGCGCACTATCCATCGCCAGCTGTATCAGGATATTTTCGACTGGGCGGGGCAACTGCGTGAAGTTGATATTTATCAGGGCGATACGCCGTTCTGCCACTTTGCTTATATCGAAAAAGAGGCAATGCCCTGATGCAGGATCTGGAGGAAGAAGGTTATCTGGTTGGCCTGGAGAAAGCGAAGTTCGTCGAGCGGCTGGCGCATTACTATTGTGAAATCAACGTGCTGCATCCCTTCCGTGTGGGAAGCGGACTGGCACAGCGGATCTTCTTCGAGCAACTGGCGATTCATGCCGGATATCAACTGAGCTGGCAGGGTATCGAAAAAGAAGCCTGGAATCAGGCAAATCAGAGTGGGGCAATGGGGGGATCTCACCGCGCTGCAGATGATATTTAGCAAAGTGGTAAGCGAAGCCGGGGAATCTGAGTAAAATAGCGTGGTTCTTTCGTACCGGAGCCGCCATGATCCTGCTTATAGATAACTACGATTCTTTTACCTGGAACCTCTACCAGTACTTTTGTGAACTGGGGGCGGATGTGCTGGTTAAGCGCAACGATGCGTTGACGCTGGCGGATATCGACGCCCTTAAACCACAAAAAATTGTCATCTCACCCGGCCCCTGTACGCCAGATGAAGCCGGGATCTCCCTTGACGTTATTCGCCACTATGCCGGGCGCTTGCCGATTCTTGGCGTCTGCTCGGTCATCAGGCAATGGCGCAGGCATTTGGCGGCAAAGTTGTGCGCGCCGCAAAGGTCATGCACGGCAAAACCTCGCCGATTACACATAGCGGTGAGGGCGTATTTCTGGGGCTGGCAAATCCACTTACCGTGACACGCTACCATTCGCTGGTGGTGGAACCTGGCTCATTACCAGCGTGCTTTGACGTGACGGCCTGGAGCGAAACCCGCGAGATTATGGGGATTCGCCATCGCCAGTGGGATCTGGAAGGTGTGCAGTTCCATCCAGAAAGTATTCTTAGCGAACAAGGACATCAACTGCTGGCTAATTTCCTGCATCGCTGATTTCTGATTGCCATTCAGTGATTTTTTATGCATATTTTGTGATTATAATTTCACATTTATTTATGCGTAACAGGGTGATCATGAGATGGCAATTGAACAAACAGCAATTACACGCGCGACTTTCGATGAAGTGATCCTGCCGATTTATGCTCCGGCAGAGTTCATTCCGGTAAAAGGTCAGGGCAGCCGAATCTGGGATCAGCAAGGCAAGGAGTATGTCGATTTCGCGGGTGGCATTGCAGTTACGGCGTTGGGCCATTGCCATCCTGCGCTGGTGAACGCGTTAAAAACCCAGGGCGAAACTCTGTGGCATATCAGTAACGTTTTCACCAATGAACCGGCGCTGCGTCTTGGGCGTAAACTGATTGAGGCAACGTTTGCCGAACGCGTGGTGTTTATGAACTCCGGCACGGAAGCTAACGAAACCGCCTTTAAACTGGCACGTCATTACGCCTGTGTGCGTCATAGTCCGTTCAAAACCAAAATTATTGCCTTCCATAACGCTTTTCATGGTCGCTCGCTGTTTACCGTCTCGGTGGGCGGGCAGCCAAAATATTCCGACGGCTTTGGGCCGAAACCGGCAGACATCATCCACGTTCCCTTTAACGATCTCCACGCAGTGAAAGCGGTGATGGATGATCACACCTGTGCGGTGGTGGTTGAGCCGATCCAAGGCGAGGGCGGCGTGACGGCTGCGACGCCAGAGTTTTTGCAGGGCTTGCGCGAGCTGTGCGATCAACATCAGGCATTATTGGTGTTTGATGAAGTGCAGTGCGGGATGGGGCGGACCGGCGATTTGTTTGCTTACATGCACTACGGCGTGACGCCGGATATTCTGACCTCTGCGAAAGCGTTAGGCGGCGGCTTCCCGATTAGCGCCATGCTGACCACGGCGGAAATTGCTTCTGCGTTTCATCCTGGTTCTCACGGTTCCACCTACGGCGGTAATCCTCTGGCCTGTGCAGTAGCGGGGGCGGCGTTTGATATCATCAATACCCCTGAAGTGCTGGAAGGCATTCAGGCGAAACGCCAGCGTTTTGTTGACCATCTGCAGAAGATCGATCAGCAGTACGATGTGTTTAGCGATATTCGCGGTATGGGGCTGTTGATTGGCGCAGAGCTGAAACCACAGTACAAAGGTCGGGCGCGTGATTTCCTGTATGCGGGCGCAGAGGCTGGCGTAATGGTGCTGAATGCCGGACCGGATGTGATGCGTTTTGCACCGTCGCTGGGTGGTGGAAGATGCGGATATCGATGAAGGGATGCAACGTTTCGTCCACGCGGTGGCGAAGGTGATTGGGGCGTAAATAAGACGCATCAGGCAAAAGATGTGGATGCGGCGTGAATGCCTTATCCGATGGTTTAACCTGTATTACGCCTTCGAATCCCGCAACTTGCGACTCAGCCAAATCCCGTGATGCGGTCGCTGACGCCATGCCATCGACGAAATGGTGTGCATGGTGTTCAGATGACCAATAACCCGCTGTAAATGCTGCTCCAGCGTACCTGCCGCGCCTTCGTGCGGCTGCATCTCCGGCGCATCCATGATATTGGCATCGCCAGAACTACCCGGTTCGTCATACTCCAGTCGCTGCTGACAACGCTGAATGGCGATTTCACAAGACTGTAAATACTCTTGTGCCAGTTCAGGTGGCAATGCCCGGTGTTCCCGCGCCAGCGTGGTCATGGCATTAATATGCTCAACAATAAACTGGCTGTGCGTTACCCACAGTTTCATATCTGCCAGATAATGGCTGTTAAACGCCGGTTCCTGCATCGCCTGATTCAATGAGTTATACAGAGTGTTATGTGCCTGATTTACCCGCATTCGCTGCCAGGCCAGTGGCGTAGGTTGCGGATCCTCGCTAAGAATCAAGCGAATCGCTTCCTGATAGGCTTCTAAAGCGTCATGGGCGTTTTTACGCAATAACCCGCTCTGCCACTGCGGCCACAGCCAGACAGTACCGCCGAAAGCAATTAAACAACCAATAATGGTATCGATAAGACGCGGAAGGATGTATTGCTCGCCGTTCAACCACAATAGTTGCAGGGTATACACTGCGGTAATAGTAAAACCGACCGTCGCCCAGCCGTAGTTTTTGCGCAATATCAGGTAGCTGGCGAGGGTGGTAATCAGCATCAACGTCAGGGTGTAACCTTCGGGAATTTTAAAGTGCAGCGCCACGCCCGCAATGATTAACCCGACCACGGTTCCCACGGAGCGATTCACAATCCTCAGACGGGTTGCGCCATAGCCATTTTGTGTCACCAGCAATACCGTCATCAGGATCCAGTACGACTTCGGCAGATGCAGCGCGGTGCCCATCAGGCTGGCAACGCTTAACATCACACTGAGTCGTCCGGCATTGCGTAGCGCCGGAGACTTTAGTGACAGATAACTTTTCAGCGCCGGAAGTAACGGCATTCGCCGCTGTTTATCGGCCAGTAAGTCACGGGCATAGAGCGGTTTTTGGGTGCGCAGCACGCGGGCGATGCGGCTGAAATGCCAATAGCAGAATTGCCCAACCGGATTATCCGGGTGTTGGCGGGCGATTTTTTCCAGTGCGCCAATTTGCTTTTCCATCGTAAAACGCGTTGGCAGGCGATGGTAAAGAATGTCATCAGCAGCACGCGCAGGCGAGCGGCAACGGTTTGCGCATTCCAGCGGATAACTTCTTCCGCATGGCTACGCTCGACCAGTTTTTGCACCTCTTCCGGCTGATGCAAACTGACCGAAATATGTTCCTGCAAATCCAGCGCCTCCTGGAAAATACGCAGCATCCGCTTGTAGTCAGTATTATTTTGCGCGGAAAGCATATGCATTTGCTGATAGCACTGGGTAATTAGATCGACCGCTTTTTGCTGGCGCACCAGCAGCGGCGGCAGCGCTTTTTCAGGGTCGGTGTGCTGGGTAAGCAGGCTGTATTTGGCTTCACAATAATCTGCCAGTTCACGGTACAGCAGACTTAGTGACTCGCGCAGCGGTTGTTCGCGCCAGATCCAGAACCAAAACCAGTTAAACAATCCGTACCAGAGAGTGCCCAACGCATAGATGAGCAACGGTTCCCAGACCGGCATGTATCCCGCCAGACTGAGGGTAAAAATGGCGGCGAGCAGCGATGCAGGAAGCAATTTTGCGTGCAATGGCCCCAGCTCAGCAGTGACGCCAAGTACCAGCGTTAATCCGGTCAGCAAAAAGGGCAGGGGAACATCTTTGCCAGTAGCAGCTGTGTCAGTAAGCTACAGGTGGCAAACAGCGACGCACCAATGATTAAGCGTTTGAAAAAACGTTTATGAGGCGTATCAAGGCCCGCAATATTGCAACAGGCAGGAACGAGAGAGAAGAGCAGACCGAATCGTAATTCGCCAAGCATTAACCCAACGGCCACGGGCAAACATAGCACCAGCGTTTGTCGCAGTGCATAGTTAATATCGGGTGATAAATCAGTCTGCGCCACATCGGGGGAAACAAAATGGCGCGCTACCAGGTAACGCGCCACTCCGACGGGATTAACGAGTGCCGTAAACGACGATGGTTTTACCGTGTGCGGAGATCAGGTTCTGATCTTCAAGCATCTTCAGAATGCGTCCCACGGTTTCACGAGAACAGCCGACAATCTGACCGATTTCCTGACGGGTAATTTTGATTTGCATACCGTCCGGGTGAGTCATAGCGTCTGGTTGTTTTGCCAGATTCAGCAGAGTCTGTGCAATGCGGCCCGTCACGTCGAGGAACGCCAGGTTGCCCACTTTCTCTGAAGTGACTTGCAGACGACGCGCCATCTGTGCAGACAGACGCATCAGAATGTCCGGGTTTACCTGAATCAATTGGCGAAATTTTTTGTACGAAATTTCAGCCACTTCACAGGCGGTTTTCGCACGTACCCATGCGCTACGTTCCTGGCCCTCTTCAAACAGGCCCAGTTCGCCAATAAAATCACCCTGATTCAGATAGGAGAGGATCATTTCTTTACCCTCTTCGTCTTTGATCAGCACTGCCACAGAGCCTTTAACGATGTAGTACAGCGTTTCCGCTTTTTCACCCTGGTGAATAAGCGTGCTCTTGGATGGGTACTTATGAATGTGGCAATGAGACAAGAACCATTCGAGAGTCGGGTCTGTTTGCGGTTTGCCAAGCACCATGCGCGGTTATCCTCTGTTATAGCTTTCTCCAGAGCCAGATAACGCCGCTGTCTCTGGATTGCCGAAATATGCTTCCCGCTACCTGGGAAGGGGCTATCAACTGTACTGCACGGTAATGTGACGTCCTTTGCATACATGCAGTACATCAATGTATTACTGTAGCATCCTGACTGTTTTAGCATAGCTTTCGCTTTGTGTCTCCTGGTGTCTCGCTTCAGCCTGACCCAGGTCGCCTTCCGTTGCGCGATTTGGTTAGTACGCGTACTCTGTCAGGAAAATTGACGCAGTGGAGTAGCAAAAATGCAAGCGCGAGTGAAGTGGGTCGAAGGGTTAACTTTTCTGGGCGAATCCGCCTCTGGTCATCAGATTTTAATGGACGGCAACTCAGGCGATAAAGCACCAAGTCCGATGGAAATGGTGTTGATGGCGGCGGGTGGCTGTAGCGCGATTGATGTGGTATCTATCCTGCAAAAAGGGCGTCAGGATGTGGTCGATTGTGAAGTAAAATTGACCTCTGAACGCCGCGAAGAGGCACCACGCCTGTTTACGCACATTAATCTGCATTTTATCGTCACCGGTCGCGACCTGAAAGACGCAGCGGTTGCGCGTGCGGTTGATCTCTCTGCTGAGAAATATTGTTCAGTGGCGTTGATGCTGGAAAAAGCGGTGAATATTACTCACTCGTATGAAGTGGTTGGCGCGTGATTTAACTATCCCGTTGTGAAGCCGGATAGTATTTTATCCGGCGTAATAGCAGAGTTACTCGATTTTCTTTCCTTCCATCAATCGTTGCACCAGCGGCAGCATAATTAATTCCATTGCCAGACCCATTTTGCCGCCGGGCACCACTAACGTATTGATGTGGGAAATGAATGAGCCTTGCAACATCGCCAGCAGCCAGGGGAAATCGATCCCTTCCAGATTACGAAAATGGATCACCACAAAGCTTTCATCCAGCGACGGGATACCTTTTGCCGCGAACGGGTTTGAAGTGTCGACGGTGGGAACGCGCTGGAAGTTAAGATGGGTGCGGGAAAACTGCGGTGTGATGTAGTTGATATAGTCTTCCATTGAACGCACTACTGAGTCCATCACTGCTTCTCGTGAGTGCCCGCGCTCGCTGGTGTCGCGGATCAGTTTTTGAATCCACTCAAGGTTAACGATAGGCACCACGCCGACCAGTAAGTCACATGCTGCGCAACGTTATGCTGTGGCGTGACTACGCCGCCGTGTAAACCTTCATAAAACAGTACATCAGTGGGTTCTGGTAAAGGTTGCCAGGGGGTGAATGTTCCCGGTACCTGATTCCAGGGTACGGCTTCGTCGTAGGTATGCAGATATTTGCGAGATTTCCCTTTGCCGCTCTGACCGTATTCAATGAAGGTTTGTTCCAGCAGGCCGAAGTCGTTCGCTTCGGGGCCGAAGTAGCTGATATGCCGCCCGGCGTCGCGCGCTTTGCGGATCGCCATGTCCATTTCCGGGCGGGTGTAACGGTGAAAACTGTCGCCTTCCACCTCAGCTGCATGCAGATTTAACTGCGCGAATATTTTACGAAACGCGAGGCTGGTGGTGGTGGTCCCCGCGCCGCTGGATCCTGTTACCGCAATGACCGGATGTTTGGCAGACATAGTAACTCCATGACTTAGCTATCATTATTATCTCGTCCGCCGACGGTTGCAGGTTATTCGCGAAACTGACTGCGCGGCATGATATTGACCGTTTCGTGCAGCTCCGACCATACCAGCACCGCTTCTCCGCACTGTAGCTGGCGTTTGACGTCGGCGACTTTCTGTTCAAGTGTACGCTCATGTTCACCATAATCGGTGCCTTCACGTAACACAAAGCTTTCAATTAAATTTTCCAGCGTTTCGGGGGAGAGGTCTTGCCACGGAATCAACATGATTTCGCCTCCAGATACGTTGTTAACCAGTCAGGAATGCGTGACTCCAGCCACATTTGCGGATGAAGTAATGTACCGCCAATAAAGCCAACATGACCGCCATGTTCAGTCAGTTGATACTCCACCTGCGGGGGGAGACTTTCCGGTTTCGGGATCACCTGATGATCCATAAACGGATCGTCTTTGGCGTGAATAATCAGCGTCGGTTTGGCGATCCGGTTCAGCATCGGCATGGCGCTACACTGACGATAATAGTCGATAGCGTCAGCGTAGCCGTGAATTCTGGCGGTGATGAGATCGTCAAATTCACGGATGCGACGTACCGATTTTAACTGCGCGAGATTAATCGGCAGTGTTCCGGGGTAGGCTGCCAGCTTGCGCGCGGCATTGGCTTTTAACAGGTTCAGCAAGTAACGCTGATAAATGCGGGAAAAGCCCTTTTCCATATGATAGCTACAGGCTTCCAGCATAAACGGCGCAGAGACAATCACCGCCGCATCAACCGGGAGATCATTGCCTTCCTTTGCCAGCAAACAGGCCAGCATATTACCGCCGAGCGAATAGCCGACGGCAGCCGTTGGCGCATGACCAAATTCGCGTTGCAGCCAGCGTAAAAACCAACTGGCGTCTTCGGTTTCGCCCGAATGGTAAATGCGGTGCATACGGTTTGGTTCACCGCTGCATCCGCGAAAATGCATCACCACGCCCAGCCAGCCGCGCTTTTGCGCCGCCTCAACCAGACCGTGGGCGTAAGGGCTATTGAGACTGCCTTCCAGCCCGTGAAATACCACTAAACGCGGTTTATGCCGCGCCTGTGCTGGGGCTTCACTCCACGCGAGATCGACAAAATCGCCGTCGGGCAACTCCAGCCGCTGCCAGTACGGGGTGAATTTCACCTTGCGACGAAACAGACGCGGCAGCATGGTTTGCAGATGACAATTGCTAAAGCCGCGCATGGGGATGAATTCAGCACTGCTGCTGAATTCATTGGCATCGGTCGTCGTTATCTGCGCCATCAGTTGCTTTGGCCTTCCAGCAGCATCTGCTCAAGCTGCTCCTGGGCTTCCAGCCATGCCATTTCGCACTCTTCCAGGCCGGATTTGGCGCTGGCTTGCTGTTGCAGGCAGGCGGTCAACTCCGCTTTACGGCTCTGGTCATACAGTTCGCTGTCGCCGAGTTTCTCTTCCGCCTGCGCCAGTTGCGCGTTCAGCTTCTCCATCTCTTTTTCCAGACGGGCAATCTCTTTACGCAGTGGCTGGGTTTGCGCACGCAGCTCCGCTTCCCGACGCTTCTGATCTTTACGTGCCTGGGCACTGTTCGCATTCTCTTTTGGCGCTTCGTCGGTCTGGTTTTCCTGCTTTTGTACGTCGCTCAACCACTGTTGATAATCTTCCAGATCGCCGTCGAACGGTTCGACTTTACGATCGTGAACCAGGTAGAGGTCGTCAGTGGTGGAACGCAGCAAATGACGGTCGTGCGAGACGACAACCAGCGCACCTTCGAACTCGATTAATGCTTCGGTGAGTGCCTGACGCATGTCGAGGTCAAGGTGGTTGGTCGGTTCGTCGAGCAGCAGCAGATTCGGACGCTGCCAGACGATTAATGCCAGCACCAGGCGGGCTTTTTCCCCACCTGAGAATCGGCGCGTTTCTTCGGTTACTTTATCGCCCTGGAAACCAAAGCCGCCGAGGTAGTCACGCAGTTTTTGTTCCAGCTCCTGCGGCGCTAAACGTGCCAGATGTTGAATAGGTGATTCGTCGGCGCGCAGGTATTCAAGTTGATGCTGGGCGAAGTAGCCGAGTTTAATACCTTTCGCCAGGCCAATTTCACCGCTGACTGGCGCAAGTTCACCAGCTAACAGTTTGATTAATGTCGATTTACCCGCGCCGTTGCGGCCTAACAGACCAATGCGCGAGCCGGGGACCAGATTCAGTTTAATCGAGTCGAGAATAATGCGATCGCCATAGCCCGCGCTGACTTTTTCCATCTTCAGTAACGGATTTGGCAGACTTTCCGGCGCGCGGAAGCTAAAGCGGAACGGGTTGTCGACGTGCGCGGGGGCAATCAGCTCCATACGCTCGAGCATCTTAATGCGGCTCTGGGCCTGCTTCGCTTTGGTGGCTTTGGCACGGAAACGGTCGATATAACTTTGCAGATGCGCTACGCGTTCCTGCTGGCTTTCATACATCGCTTGTTGCTGCGCCAGACGGGTGGCGCGCTGTACTTCAAACGAACTGTAGTTGCCGGTGTACTCGAACATGCTTTGTTGTTCGATATGAATAATTTTATCAACGATCGGATCGAGGAAGTCGCGGTCGTGAGAGATCAGGATCAGCGTGCTTGATAGCTCTTTAACCATTTTTCCAGCCAGATAACGGCATCGAGATCGAGGTGGTTAGTCGGTTCGTCGAGCAGCAGCAAGTCTGAACGGCAAATCAGCGCCTGGGCAAGGTTAAGACGCATACGCCAGCCACCGGAGAAATCACTTACCGGGCGCTCCAGTTGTTCATTGCTGAAACCGAGGCCGTGCAGCAGGCTGGCGGCACGGGAGCGAATACTCCATGCGTCAATAGCATCCAGCTTGCCATGAATGGTCGCAATGGCGTGCCCGTCGTTACGTTCGTTGGCGTCGTGTAGCTGCGCTTCCAGTTGACGATATTCACGGTCTCCGTCAATGACATATTCCAGCGCCGCTTGCGGTAACGCCGGCGTTTCCTGATTCACCCACGCCAGTTGCCAGCTTCCCGGAAAGGTGTAGCTGCCGCCGTCGGCGCTGATTTCATTTTTCAGCAATGCCAGCAGGGTAGATTTACCACAGCCGTTTTTACCCACCAGGCCGACTTTCTGCCCGGGGTTGATGGTGGCGGTGGCATTATCCAGCAGGACGCGCACGCCGCGACGAATTTGTAACGAGGAGAAAACAATCATAAGGCGCCGTATGTTCAGACTATGTTAACTTATCATTATGATAATGTAATGTATGGGCGAGCTGCCGCACCGGGCGCAATGGTAGCCCAAAACAGCGACTATACACAAAAACCATACCGGGAGGGGGATGATGTCTCAGCCAGCGAAAGTTTTGCTGCTGTATGCCCATCCGGAATCTCAGGACTCGGTGGCAAACCGGGTGCTGCTTAAACCGGCTACGCAGCTCAGCAATGTTACCGTGCACGACCTTTACGCGCACTATCCCGATTTTTTTATTGATATCCCCCGTGAGCAGGCATTACTGCGCGAGCACGAGGTGATTGTCTTTCAGCATCCTCTTTATACCTATAGCTGCCCGGCGCTACTGAAAGAGTGGCTGGACCGGGTATTAAGCCGTGGTTTTGCCAGCGGGCCAGGAGGAAACCAACTGGCGGGAAAGTACTGGCGTAGCGTGATTACCACCGGCGAGCCGGAAAGTGCTTACCGTTATGACGCATTGAATCGCTACCCGATGAGCGATGTTCTGCGCCCTTTGAACTGGCGGCGGGCATGTGCCGGATGCATTGGTTAAGTCCCATCATTATTTACTGGGCGAGACGGCAAAGCGCACAGGAGCTGGCGAGCCACGCCAGAGCCTACGGTGACTGGCTGGCAAATCCGCTGTCTCCAGGAGGCCGCTGATGGAAGGTTCCGATTTTTTACTTGCAGGAGTGCTGTTTCTCTTCGCGGCGGTGGCTGCGGTGCCGTTGGCATCGCGGCTGGGTATTGGCGCTGTGTTGGGATATTTGCTGGCAGGGATTGCAATTGGCCCGTGGGGGCTGGGGTTTATTAGCGACGTCGATGAGATCCTCCACTTTTCGGAACTCGGCGTGGTGTTCCTGATGTTTATCATCGGCCTTGAGTTGAATCCCTCCAAGCTTTGGCAACTGCGGCGTTCGATTTTTGGCGTAGGCGCGGCACAGGTGCTGTTAAGCGCGGCGTTGCTGGCGGGATTATTGATGCTGACGGATTTCGCCTGGCAGGCGGCGGTGGTCGGTGGCATTGGCCTTGCGATGTCTTCGACCGCAATGGCGTTGCAATTGATGCGTGAGAAAGGGATGAATCGCAGCGAATCCGGGCAGCTCGGGTTTTCGGTACTGCTGTTTCAGGATCTGGCGGTGATCCCGGCACTGGCGTTAGTGCCGTTGTTGGCGGGTTCGGCAGACGAACATTTCGACTGGATGAAGATCGGCATGAAGGTGCTGGCGTTTGTCGGCATGCTGATTGGCGGGCGCTATTTATTGCGTCCGGTATTCCGTTTTATTGCAGCTTCTGGCGTGCGGGAAGTGTTCACCGCCGCGACGCTGCTGCTGGTATTGGGTTCCGCATTGTTTATGGATGCGCTGGGGCTGTCGATGGCGCTCGGTACGTTTATTGCGGGCGTGCTGCTGGCGGAAAGTGAATATCGCCATGAACTGGAAACGGCTATCGATCCCTTCAAAGGCTTGCTGCTCGGTTTGTTCTTTATCTCTGTCGGGATGTCACTCAACCTCGGGGTGCTTTATACCCATCTGTTGTGGGTAGTGATAAGCGTGGTTGTGCTGGTGGCGGTGAAAATTCTCGTGCTGTATCTGCTGGCGCGATTGTATGGCGTGCGTAGCTCAGAGCGGATGCAGTTTGCTGGCGTGTTGAGTCAGGGCGGTGAGTTTGCCTTTGTCCTCTTTTCTACCGCTTCTTCACAACGTTTATTCCAGGGCGACCAGATGGCGCTGTTGCTGGTGACGGTGACGCTTTCCATGATGACCACGCCGCTGCTGATGAAGCTGGTAGATAAATGGCTATCCCGCCAGTTTAACGGACCGGAGGAAGAAGACGAAAAACCATGGGTCAACGATGATAAACCGCAGGTGATTGTGGTCGGTTTCGGGCGTTTTGGCAGGTGATTGGTCGTTTGCTGATGGCAAATAAAATGCGCATTACCGTGCTGGAGCGGGATATCAGCGCCGTTAACCTGATGCGCAAATATGGCTACAAAGTTTATTACGGCGACGCCACGCAGGTCGATCTTTTACGTTCTGCGGGTGCAGAGGCCGCTGAGTCTATCGTCATTACCTGTAACGAGCCGGAAGACACCATGAAGCTGGTGGAAATATGCCAGCAGCACTTTCCGCATTTGCATATTCTTGCGCGAGCGCGCGGACGTGTGGAAGCGCATGAGTTATTACAGGCAGGGGTGACGCAGTTTTCCCGTGAAACATTCTCCAGTGCGTTAGAGCTGGGGCGCAAGACGCTGGTCACGCTTGGCATGCATCCGCATCAGGCACAGCGGGCGCAACTGCATTTTCGCCGCCTGGATATGCGGATGCTGCGAGAGCTCATCCCAATGCATGCCGATACTGTACAAATTTCTCGCGCCAGGGAAGCCCGACGCGAACTGGAAGAGATTTTCCAGCGTGAAATGCAACAAGAACGACGCCAGCTGGACGGCTGGGATGAATTTGAGTAGAGGGTAAAGATGGCAATCCGAAAACGTTTTATTGCGGGCGCAAAATGCCCGGCCTGTCAGGCACAGGATTCAATGGCGATGTGGCGCGAAAATAATATTGATATTGTTGAATGCGTTAAGTGCGGACATCAGATGCGAGAAGCAGACAAAGAAGCCCGCGATCACGTTCGCAAAGATGAGCAAGTGATCGGGATTTTTCATCCGGACTAGCGATATGCGCCGAGTTTTTTTAAGCTAGTGAGTACACGGCTGCAGAATTCCGCTACAATCTGCGCCACTATTCTTCCCATGCTCAGGAGATATCATGAAAGTAGCAAAAGACCTGGTGGTCAGCCTGGCCTATCAGGTACGTACAGAAGACGGTGTGTTGGTTGATGAGTCTCCGGTGAGTGCGCCGCTGGACTACCTGCATGGTCACGGTTCCCTGATCTCTGCCTGGAAACGGCGCTGGAAGGTCATGAAGTTGGCGACAAATTTGATGTCGCTGTTGGCGCGAACGACGCTTACGGTCAGTACGACGAAAACCTGGTGCAACGTGTTCCTAAAGACGTATTTATGGGCGTTGATGAACTGCAGGTAGGTATGCGTTTCCTGGCTGAAACCGACCAGGGTCCGGTACCGGTTGAAATCACTGCGGTTGAAGACGATCACGTCGTGGTTGATGGTAACCACATGCTGGCCGGTCAGAACCTGAAATTCAACGTTGAAGTTGTGGCGATTCGCGAAGCGACTGAAGAAGAACTGGCTCATGGTCACGTTCACGGCGCGCACGATCACCACCACGATCACGACCACGACGGTTGCTGCGGCGGTCATGGCCACGATCACGGTCATGAACACGGTGGCGAAGGCTGCTGTGGCGGTAAAGGCAACGGCGGTTGCGGTTGCCACTAATACCGAAAAAGTGACAAAAAAGCGGGGAATCCCCGCTTTTTTTACGCCTCAATAATGTGGCGGTGGCGTTTCTTCAGCCTGCGACGCGATGTTCGACGGCTGGCTGGCTTTTAACTTCTCGGTCAGCAGACGCAGATGATCGCGCAGTTTCGCCATCTCCATTTCATGAGCGGTCACCGTGACGTTCAGTTCTTCAATGGTGATTTCCTGAAAAGCCAGTCGGCTCTCCAGCTCTGCCAGGCGTGCTTCCAATGATAAATCCTGCATGATTCACCTCTTTTGTCGAATGGTCGCCGCGGATTCTACTTAACTTTGCTGCCCGAGACAGCACTCATTTCGCGGTCATCGAAACTAATTTAAACAAAAAGAGTCTGAAAATAGATGATAATAGGGCGTGTCTGTATGTAGATTTGTTCGACAACGCTTTATAGTACCCTTCTGATAATAGTTAACCCTGGGGTGAGATGCCCCGATCCTGGAGATATGGATGAAATCACTGTTTAAAGTAACGCTGCTGGCGACCACAATGGCCGTTGCCCTGCATGCACCAATCACTTTTGCTGCTGAAGCTGCAAAACCTGCTACAACTGCTGACAGCAAAGCAGCGTTCAAAAATGACGATCAGAAATCAGCTTATGCACTGGGTGCCTCGCTGGGTCGTTACATGGAAAACTCTCTAAAAGAACAAGAAAAACTGGGCATCAAACTGGATAAAGATCAGCTGATCGCTGGTGTTCAGGATGCATTTGCTGATAAGAGCAAACTCTCCGACCAAGAGATCGAACAGACTCTACAAGCATTCGAAGCTCGCGTGAAGTCTTCTGCTCAGGCGAAGATGGAAAAAGACGCGGCTGATAACGAAGCAAAAGGTAAAGAGTACCGCGAGAAATTTGCCAAAGAGAAAGGTGTGAAAACCTCTTCAACTGGTCTGGTTTATCAGGTAGTAGAAGCCGGTAAAGGCGAAGCACCGAAAGACAGCGATACTGTTGTAGTGAACTACAAAGGTACGCTGATCGACGGTAAAGAGTTCGACAACTCTTACACCCGTGGTGAACCGCTTTCTTTCCGTCTGGACGGTGTTATCCCGGGTTGGACAGAAGGTCTGAAGAACATCAAGAAAGGCGGTAAGATCAAACTGGTTATTCCACCAGAACTGGCTTACGGCAAAGCGGGTGTTCCGGGGATCCCACCGAATTCTACCCTGGTGTTTGACGTAGAGCTGCTGGATGTGAAACCAGCGCCGAAGGCTGATGCAAAGCCGGAAGCTGATGCGAAAGCCGCAGATTCTGCTAAAAAATAAGCATTAAGAACCGCCGCCTGACCAGGCGGCGGTTTTTTTATTACAGGCCGGATATAATTAGTGCTGGAAAGCGGAACCTCCGCTGTATTAATTTAGTTACCCGCATCATTAATGAGCCTGCCCTGAAAAGTTAACGACAGGCTCCTGAAAAGGAGTGTTTTTTTTCATGTCCAGGTCGCTTTTAACCAACGAAACCAGTGAGTTGGATTTACTGGATCAACGTCCTTTCGACCAGACCGATTTTGATATTCTGAAATCCTACGAAGCGGTGGTGGACGGGTTAGCGATGCTTATTGGCTCCCACTGTGAAATCGTTTTGCACTCTTTGCAGGATCTAAAATGTTCAGCCATTCGCATTGCTAACGGTGAACATACAGGCCGGAAGATTGGTTCGCCAATTACTGACCTGGCGCTACGTATGCTGCACGATATGACGGGAGCGGATAGCAGCGTTTCTAAATGCTACTTTACTCGCGCCAAAAGCGGCGTATTAATGAAGTCCCTGACTATCGCGATTCGTAACCGCGAACAGCGTGTAATTGGTCTGCTGTGCATCAATATGAATCTTGATGTTCCCTTCTCGCAGATTATGAGCACCTTTGTGCCGCCAGAAACCCCGGATGTCGGTTCAAGCGTCAACTTTGCCTCTTCTGTTGAAGATCTGGTTACCCAAACGCTGGAGTTCACCATCGAAGAAGTGAATGCCGATCGCAATGTTTCTAATAACGCCAAAAATCGTCAGATCGTGCTGAATCTCTACGAGAAAGGGATCTTCGATATTAAAGATGCGATCAACCAGGTTGCTGACCGCCTGAACATCTCCAAACACACTGTCTATCTCTACATCCGCCAGTTCAAGAGCGGTGATTTCCAGGGGCAAGATAAGTAATGCGTTTTGCCATCGTGGTGACCGGGCCAGCATACGGTACGCAACAGGCGAGTAGTGCTTTTCAGTTTGCGCAGGCGCTGATAGCAGATGGCCATGAGTTAAGCAGCGTCTTTTTCTATCGGGAAGGGGTCTATAACGCTAACCAATTGACCTCTCCGGCAAGTGACGAATTTGACCTCGTACGGGCCTGGCAACAACTGAATGCGCAACATGGTGTGGCGCTGAATATCTGCGTAGCGGCAGCATTACGCCGTGGCGTTGTTGATGAAACGGAGGCCGGAAGACTGGGGCTGGCTTCGTCAAACCTTCAGCAGGGATTTACCTTAAGCGGACTTGGGGCGCTGGCGGAAGCTCGCTGACCTGTGACAGGGTGGTACAGTTCTGATGAAACGAATTGCGTTTGTTTTTTCTACTGCACCTCATGGTACAGCCGCAGGCCGGGAAGGTTTAGATGCTTTACTGGCAACTTCCGCATTAACTGACGATCTGGCTGTCTTCTTTATAGCTGATGGCGTTTTTCAGCTGCTGCCAGGACAAAAGCCCGATGCAGTGCTGGCGCGTGATTACATTGCCACTTTTAAATTGTTGGGTCTGTACGACATTGAACAGTGCTGGGTTTGTGCGGCTTCACTGCGCGAACGCGGGTTAGATCCGCAGACACCCTTTGTTGTCGAAGCCACGCCGCTCGAAGCAGATGCCTTACGCCGCGAACTCGCCAACTACGATGTTATTTTGAGGTTTTGAGGCGTTTATGCTGCACACATTACATCGCTCACCCTGGCTGACGGATTTTGCTGCGCTGCTGCGTCTGCTCAGTGAAGGAGACGAACTGCTATTATTGCAAGATGGCGTAACTGCCGCAGTTGACGGTAACCGCTACCTTGAAAGTCTGCGTAATGCCCCCATTAAGGTCTATGCCCTGAACGAAGACCTTATTGCCCGCGGTTTGACTGGTCAAATTTCGAACGACATCATTCTCATTGACTATACTGATTTCGTCAGACTTACGGTTAAGCACCCCAGCCAGATGGCCTGGTGATGGCGGGATCGTTGTATATTTCTTGACACCTTTTCGGCATCGCCCTAAAATTCGGCGTCCTCATATTGTGTGAGGACGTTTATTACGTGTTTACGAAGCAAAAGCTAAAACCAGGAGCTATTTAATGGCAACAGTTAACCAGCTGGTACGCAAACCACGTGCTCGCAAAGTTGCGAAAAGCAACGTGCCTGCGCTGGAAGCATGCCCGCAAAAACGTGGCGTATGTACTCGTGTATATACTACCACTCCTAAAAAACCGAACTCCGCGCTGCGTAAAGTATGCCGTGTTCGTCTGACTAACGGTTTCGAAGTGACTTCCTACATCGGTGGTGAAGGTCACAACCTGCAGGAGCACTCCGTGATCCTGATCCGTGGCGGTCGTGTTAAAGACTCCCGGGTGTTCGTTACCACACCGTACGTGGTGCGCTTGACTGCTCCGGCGTTAAAGACCGTAAGCAGGCTCGTTCCAAGTATGGCGTGAAGCGTCCTAAGGCTTAATGGTTCTCCGTTAAGTAAGGCCAAACGTTTTAACTTAAATGTCAAACTAAACTCGTAGAGTTTTGGACAATCCTGAATTAACAACGGAGTATTTCCATGCCACGTCGTCGCGTCATTGGTCAGCGTAAAATTCTGCCGGATCCGAAGTTCGGATCAGAACTGCTGGCTAAATTTGTAAATATCCTGATGGTAGATGGTAAAAAATCTACTGCTGAATCTATCGTATACAGCGCGCTGGAGACCCTGGCTCAGCGCTCTGGTAAATCTGAACTGGAAGCATTCGAAGTAGCTCTCGAAAACGTGCGCCCGACTGTAGAAGTTAAGTCTCGCCGCGTTGGTGGTTCTACTTATCAGGTACCAGTTGAAGTCCGTCCGGTTCGTCGTAATGCTCTGGCAATGCGTTGGATCGTTGAAGCTGCTCGTAAACGCGGTGATAAATCCATGGCTCTGCGCCTGGCGAACGAACTTTCTGATGCTGCAGAAAACAAAGGTACTGCAGTTAAGAAACGTGAAGACGTTCACCGTATGGCCGAAGCCAACAAGGCGTTCGCACACTACCGTTGGTAATCCCTTCGGAGTTTTAGTCACCAGGCGGGCGCTTCCAGTAAGCAGCCCGCTTTGGGCTACTTAAATTGAACGCCTAAAAGATAAACGAGGAAACAAATGGCTCGTACAACACCCATCGCACGCTACCGTAACATCGGTATCAGTGCGCACATCGACGCCGGTAAAACCACTACTACCGAACGTATTCTGTTCTACACCGGTGTAAACCATAAAATCGGTGAAGTTCATGACGGCGCTGCAACCATGGACTGGATGGAGCAGGAGCAGGAACGTGGTATTACCATCACTTCCGCTGCGACTACTGCATTCTGGTCTGGTATGGCTAAGCAGTATGAGCCGCATCGCATCAACATCATCGACACCCCGGGGCACGTTGACTTCACAATCGAAGTAGAACGTTCCATGCGTGTTCTCGATGGTGCGGTAATGGTTTACTGCGCAGTTGGTGGTGTTCAGCCGCAGTCTGAAACCGTATGGCGTCAGGCAAACAAATATAAAGTTCCGCGCATTGCGTTCGTTAACAAAATGGACCGCATGGGTGCGAACTTCCTGAAAGTTGTTAACCAGATCAAAACCCGTCTGGGCGCGAACCCGGTTCCGCTGCAGCTGGCGATTGGTGCTGAAGAACATTTCACCGGTGTTGTTGACCTGGTGAAAATGAAGCTATCAACTGGAACGACGCTGACCAGGGCGTAACCTTCGAATACGAAGATATCCCGGCAGACATGGTTGAACTGGCTAACGAATGGCACCAGAACCTGATCGAATCCGCAGCTGAAGCTTCTGAAGAGCTGATGGAAAAATACTTGGGTGGTGAAGAACTGACTGAAGCAGAAATCAAAGGTGCTCTGCGTCAGCGCGTTCTGACAACGAAATCATCCTGGTAACCTGTGGTTCTGCGTTCAAGAACAAAGGTGTTCAGGCGATGCTGGATGCGGTAATTGATTACCTGCCATCCCCGGTTGACGTACCTGCGATCAACGGTATCCTGGACGACGGTAAAGACACTCCGGCTGAACGTCACGCAAGTGATGACGAGCCGTTCTCTGCACTGGCGTTCAAAATCGCTACCGACCCGTTTGTTGGTAACCTGACCTTCTTCCGTGTTTACTCCGGTGTGGTTAACTCTGGTGATACCGTACTGAACTCCGTGAAAGCTGCACGTGAGCGTTTCGGTCGTATCGTTCAGATGCACGCTAACAAACGTGAAGAGATCAAAGAAGTTCGCGCGGGCGACATCGCTGCTGCTATCGGTCTGAAAGACGTAACCACTGGTGACACCCTGTGTGACCCGGATGCGCCGATCATTCTGGAACGTATGGAATTCCCTGAGCCGGTAATCTCCATCGCAGTTGAACCGAAAACCAAAGCTGACCAGGAAAAAATGGGTCTGGCTCTGGGCCGTCTGGCTAAAGAAGACCCGTCTTTCCGTGTATGGACTGACGAAGAATCTAACCAGACCATCATTGCGGGTATGGGCGAACTGCACCTCGACATCATCGTTGACCGTATGAAGCGTGAATTCAACGTTGAAGCGAACGTAGGTAAACCGCAGGTTGCTTACCGTGAAACTATCCGCCAGAAAGTTACCGATGTTGAAGGTAAACACGCGAAACAGTCTGGTGGTCGTGGTCAGTATGGTCATGTTGTTATCGACATGTACCCGCTGGAGCCGGGTTCAAACCCGAAAGGCTACGAGTTCATCAACGACATTAAAGGTGGTGTAATCCCTGGCGAATACATCCCGGCCGTTGATAAAGGTATCCAGGAACAGCTGAAAGCAGGTCCGCTGGCAGGCTACCCGGTAGTAGACATGGGTATTCGTCTGCACTTCGGTTCTTACCATGACGTTGACTCCTCTGAACTGGCGTTTAAACTGGCTGCTTCTATCGCCTTTAAAGAAGGCTTTAAGAAAGCGAAACCAGTTCTGCTTGAGCCGATCATGAAGGTTGAAGTAGAAACTCCGGAAGAGAACACCGGTGACGTTATCGGTGACTTGAGCCGTCGTCGTGGTATGCTCAAAGGTCAGGAATCTGAAGTTACTGGCGTTAAGATCCACGCTGAAGTACCGCTGTCTGAAATGTTCGGATACGCAACTCAGCTGCGTTCTCTGACCAAAGGTCGTGCATCATACACTATGGAATTCCTGAAGTATGATGAAGCGCCGAGTAACGTTGCTCAGGCCGTAATTGAAGCCCGTGGTAAATAAGCCTAAGGGTTAATACCAAAGTCCCGTGCTCTCTCCTGAAGGGGAGAGCACTATAGTAAGGAATATAGCCGTGTCTAAAGAAAAATTTGAACGTACAAAACCGCACGTTAACGTTGGTACTATCGGCCACGTTGACCACGGTAAAACTACTCTGACCGCTGCAATCACCACCGTACTGGCTAAAACCTACGGCGGTGCTGCTCGTGCATTCGACCAGATCGATAACGCGCCGGAAGAAAAAGCTCGTGGTATCACCATCAACACTTCTCACGTTGAATACGACACCCCGACCCGTCACTACGCACACGTAGACTGCCCGGGGCACGCCGACTATGTTAAAAACATGATCACCGGTGCTGCTCAGATGGACGGCGCGATCCTGGTAGTTGCTGCGACTGACGGCCCGATGCCGCAGACTCGTGAGCACATCCTGCTGGGTCGTCAGGTAGGCGTTCCGTACATCATCGTGTTCCTGAACAAATGCGACATGGTTGATGACGAAGAGCTGCTGGAACTGGTTGAAATGGAAGTTCGTGAACTTCTGTCTCAGTACGACTTCCCGGGCGACGACACTCCGATCGTTCGTGGTTCTGCTCTGAAAGCGCTGGAAGGCGACGCAGAGTGGGAAGCGAAAATCCTGGAACTGGCTGGCTTCCTGGATTCTTACATTCCGGAACCAGAGCGTGCGATTGACAAGCCGTTCCTGCTGCCGATCGAAGACGTATTCTCCATCTCCGGTCGTGGTACCGTTGTTACTGGTCGTGTAGAACGCGGTATCATCAAAGTTGGTGAAGAAGTTGAAATCGTTGGTATCAAAGAGACTCAGAAGTCTACCTGTACTGGCGTTGAAATGTTCCGCAAACTGCTGGACGAAGGCCGTGCTGGTGAGAACGTAGGTGTTCTGCTGCGTGGTATCAAACGTGAAGAAATCGAACGTGGTCAGGTACTGGCTAAGCCGGGCACCATCAAGCCGCACACCAAGTTCGAATCTGAAGTGTACATTCTGTCCAAAGATGAAGGCGGCCGTCATACTCCGTTCTTCAAAGGCTACCGTCCGCAGTTCTACTTCCGTACTACTGACGTGACTGGTACCATCGAACTGCCGGAAGGCGTAGAGATGGTAATGCCGGGCGACAACATCAAAATGGTTGTTACCCTGATCCACCCGATCGCGATGGACGACGGTCTGCGTTTCGCAATCCGTGAAGGCGGCCGTACCGTTGGCGCGGGCGTGTTGCTAAAGTTCTGGGCTAATTACACGTTAATTAGTTTTGAATTGAAAAGGGCGCTTCGGCGCCCTTTTTGCATTTGTTGGCTGTATATCTAATTCGTACTGTCAGAACGAATAAATTATTCATATTTAAAATATCAATTCAATTTAATATTTTAAATATGAATGTTTCTGTTTTTAAAATTCTTCATTTGTCAGGCTTTTTTCTTATTTTTAATGCCGCACTTTAATTCATATTGAAGGGTTCTCGTAAAACGTAAATAATTCCTGCGTAGGACTTTTGTTTTGCAGTTTTTACGTCACAAGGGATTATAATGAAATTAAATATATTTACTAAATCTATGATTGGTATGGGGCTGGTGTGTTCCGCTCTGCCAGCATTGGCAATGGAAGCATGGAATAACCAACAAGGTGGGGTAATGCTGCCAACTTACTGATTTAGTGTATGATGGTGATTTTAAGGTGCTTGCGTGGCTTCCATTTCCATCAGATGTCCTTCCTGCTCCGCTACTGAAGGCGTGGTGCGTAACGGCAAAAGCACT
>ENA-OQIG01000486-OQIG01000486.1-human-gut-metagenome-genome-assembly--contig:-NODE-486-length-22766-cov-9.941252_pt1 | contig 22766 bp, 29 predicted proteins | sample MGYA00242576_ERZ504741 | MGnify/ENA primary metagenome ERZ504741 (study PRJEB26092, sample SAMD00036436) | human gut metagenome | host: Homo sapiens | study: EMG produced TPA metagenomics assembly of... | reverse complement strand
TTATTCCTAGTACATCGTATATTCCTATAAAAGATATTATCCTACACTTTGAAAAATACGATTATCGTTTTCATTGGAATAGTGATAATTCAGTTATTGAAATTTGGATACCTATTCAAGATTAGAAACAATTTTATATCCATACACACAAAGCAGTTGGTCTTAGGATTGACTGCTTTTTTCTTACCTAAAATCAGATTGGAGTGATGAAATGAACGATATTTTTAAGGATATGCAGGCAAAAGTCGGCTGTGAATATCTTTCCGACCTGCCTCTTACAAGCGTAAGGTGTGGCAGGAAATGAAACGGCTAAACCCTGCTGATTATGAAAAAAAGCAACTGGAAGATTTTTCTGTCTATGTGTTTGGTATGTTCTACCAGATATTGCAGGCGGTTATGAAACAACAGAGAGGAAGTGAAAAACAATGCAGGAATTAAGAGTACAGATTGAAGCTGTCCCAACAGTCGAGGGAGATATACTATCCGCATGGTTTACCCTGCCGATTGACGAGGAAATCTTTTCTGAAAGGCTGGGCGTGGACGCAGAAAGCAATGATTACCGTATCACAGAAAAGGAACTGCCCTTTGCCGAGGAAGTGGACGAAGATACCACGGTAGATAGGCTCAATGATTTTTACTACACTTATGAAAGTCTGCCAGCCGATTTGAAAGAGGACTATGAGGAGCTGATGTGCCACTTTACCAGCCTTGATGAACTGCACCAGCACCGACACGACATTATCCATTATTCATGGTGTAAGAACATGGCTGATGTGGCGAAACATCTGCTAGACAACGACCCTGCCTTTGCAGAGATTGACGAACGCCTAGTCCGATACTTCAATTTTGAAGCCTACGGACAGCATCTTGACGACAATGGAAAATTCATAGAAACGGAACACGGTATCTACGAACTTCCATAGAAATGAGGTGGTCTAATGAGCGTTGATGATATGGCAGTCTATATCGCAAATTTAGGAGATTATGTTGAGGGCGGTGTCAAAGGGGCGTGGTTTCATTTTCCACTCGACGAGGAAGAAATCGCAGAGCGTATCGGCTGAATGGACGTTATGAAGAATACGCTATCCATGATAGCGAAAACTTCCCCTGCGAGCTGGAAGAATATACGTCCATAGAAGAACTGAACCGTATCTATGAGCTGATACAAGACTTTCCAGAGGAAGTGTTGGATAACCTTGACGATTTTATTTCCTACTATGGCGACCTTGAAGAACTGGCAGACATATCGGCGATATTATCTGCTATTCGGGGTGTGAAACAATGGAAGATGTAGCGTACCACAAGATTTATGAAGAAAATGTACTTGGGGAAATACCGCCTGCCTTTTTCCATTACATAGACTGTGAAGCCTACGGCAGAGATATTGAAATTCAAGACTATTTTGTAAAAACAAGATACGGTATGTGTGAAATCAAACGATAAGCTGGAAGATCAGCAACAAGCATTGTTGCTACTGACAGCGATTTTATATTGAGGGACAGTCTGAAAATGGCTGTCCTTTTCCATTTAGAAATTTACGAAAGGAGCTGAAAGAACTTGAAAAAAATTAAATCTTATACGGGTATCTGGAACGTGGAAAAAGTCTTGTATGCAATCAATGACTTTAACCTGCCCTTTCCCGTTACCTTTACGCAGATTACATGGTTTGTGCTTACAGAATTTATCATCATTCTGTTTGGGGATATTCCCCCACTTTCCATGATTGAGGGAGCATTTCTCAAATATTTCGGTATTCCCGTTGCTCTCACTTGGTTTATGTCGCAGAAAACCTTTGACGGAAAGAAGCCGTACAGCTTTTTGAAATCGCAAATAACCTATGCCCTGCGACCGAAAATCACTTATGCAGGAAAAGCCGTAAAACTGCATAAGCAGATATTGAATGAAACAATCACGGCAGTAAGGAGTGTGAACTATGTTCCCGATAAAATATATTGATAACAACCTTGTCTGGAACAAGGACAATGAGGTGTTTGCTTACTATGAATTGATACCGTACAACTATTCTTTCTTATCCGCAGAGCAGAAATTTATCGTGCATGACAGTTTCCGACAGTTAATCGCACAGTCCCGTGAGGGTAAAATTCATGCGTTGCAGATTGCCACAGAAAGCTCCATACGAAGTATGCAGGAGCAGTCAAAGAAACTGGTAACTGGAAAACTAAAGGAAGTTGCCTATCAGAAGATAGACGAACAGACCGAAGCGTTAGTATCAATGATTGGGGACAATCAAGTGGACTACCGCTTTTTTCTTGGCTTTAAGCTCATGGTAACGGAAGAACAGCTCAATCTGAAGAACATCAAAAAATCGGCGTGGCTGACATTTACGGAGTTTCTCCATGAAGTGAACCACACGCTGATGAATGATTTTGTTTCCATGCCGAATGATGAAATCAACCGTTATATGAAAATGGAAAAGTTACTGGAAAATAAAATCTCCCGTCGCTTTAAGGTGCGTCGCTTGGAAATCCATGATTTTGGGTATCTCATGGAACATCTTTACGGCAGGGACGGTATCGCCTATGAAGATTATGAGTACCAGCTACCAAAGAAGAACTATAAGAAAGAAACGCTGATAAAATACTACGACCTTATCCGTCCGACAAGGTGTGTGATTGAGGAAAGCCAGCGATATTTACGATTGGAACATGAGGATAAGGAAAGCTATGTGTCTTACTTTACCATCAATGCGATTGTCGGGGAGCTTGATTTTCCGTCGTCTGAAATCTTCTATTTCCAGCAACAGCAATTCACATTCCCCGTTGATACGAGCATGAATGTAGAAATTGTGGAGAACAGAAAAGCATTAACGACCGTCCGCAACAAGAAAAAGGAATTGAAAGACCTTGACAATCACGCCTATCAAGCAGGAAGTGAAACCAGCTCAAATGTGGTGGACGCATTAGACAGCGTGGACGAGCTGGAAACGGACTTAGACCAGACAAAAGAAAGTATGTATAAGCTCTCTTATGTGGTGCGTGTCTGTGCTGATGATTTGGACGAATTAAAACGCCGTTGTGATGAAGTCAAGGACTTTTACGACGACCTCAATGTAAAGCTGGTGCGTCCTGCTGGCGATATGCTGGGGCTTCATTCTGAATTTTTACCAGCCAGCAAGCGATATATCAATGATTATGTGCAGTATGTAAAATCAGATTTTCTAGCAGGGCTTGGTTTTGGTGCTACACAGCAGTTAGGGGAAAACACGGGTATCTATATGGGATATTCCGTTGATACGGGAAGAAATGTGTACCTGCAACCGTCCCTTGCCAGTCAAGGCGTGAAAGGCACAGTTACCAACGCTTTAGCTTCTGCTTTTGTCGGTTCGCTTGGCGGTGGAAAGTCATTCTGCAACAATCTACTTGTATATTATGCGGTGCTGTTTGGGGGTCAAGCACTTCTGTTAGACCCTAAAAGTGAGCGTGGCAACTGGAAAGAAACACTTCCAGAAATCGCCCATGAAATCAATATCGTAAACTTAACAAGCGATAAAGGCAATGCAGGACTTCTTGACCCGTTTGTGATTATGAAGAATGTAAAAGACGCTGAAAGTCTGGCAATCGACATCTTAACATTCCTTACGGGTATTTCTTCAAGGGACGGCGAAAAATTCCCCGTACTTCGTAAGGCGGTGCGTTCCGTTACCCAAAGCGACAGTCGGGGCTTACTTCATGTGATAGACGAGCTACGCCGTGAAGATACGCCAGTATCAAAGAACATTGCCGACCATATCGACAGCTTTACGGACTACGATTTTGCACATCTTCTGTTTTCAGACGGAACGGTGGAAAATGCTATCAGTTAGATAACCAGCTTAACATCATTCAAGTAGCCGACCTTGTACTGCCAGATAAGGACACGACCTTTGAGGAATACACGACCATTGAATTATTATCGGTATCTATGCTGATTGTCATTAGTACCTTTGCCCTTGATTTTATCCATTCCGACAGAAGTATTTTTAAGATTGTAGATTTGGACGAAGCGTGGGCGTTCTTAAACGTGGCACAAGGCGAAACTTTATCAAATAAGCTGGTGCGTGCTGGACGAGCTATGCAGGCAGGCGTTTATTTCGTTACACAATCCTCTGGCGACGTATCAAAGGAAAGTCTGAAAAATAATATCGGCTTGAAATTCGCTTTCCGTTCTACTGACATCAACGAGATAAAGCAGACCCTAGAATTTTTCGGTATTGACAAGGACGACGAGAACAACCAGAAACGGCTTCGTGATTTGGAAAACGGACAATGTTTATTGCAGGACTTATACGGGCGTGTCGGCGTGGTGCAGATACACCCAGTCTTTGAAGAACTGCTACACGCTTTTGATACCAGACCGCCCGTGCAGAGAAATGAGGTGGAGTGATGAAAGAAAGGATAAAAGGTGCGTTCACAAAAAGAAGATTTTCCACTTTCTCAAAATGGCTCTGTTTGTCGTGGCACTTTCCCTTATCCTGCTTTCACTTCTGGGGACGGTGGCTCATGCGACGGGGCTTGTGGACGATACCATAAACGCAGAAAATCTTTATTCTAAATATCCGCTTTCCAACTACCAGCTTGATTTTTTCGTCGATAATAGCTGGTCGTGGCTTCCGTGGAACTGGCTGGACGGTATCGGAAAATCGGTACAGTACGGGCTTTACTGCATTACCAACTTTGTCTGGACGATAAGCCTTTATTTAAGCAATGCAACGGGTTATGTGGTGCAGGAAGCCTATAAGCTGGACTTCATCAACGATATGGCAGACAGTATCGGAAAGAGCATACAGACCCTTGCAGGCGTAACACAGAACGGTTTTTCTTCTACGGGCTTCTATGTTGGTTTCCTGCTTCTCATTATCTTAGTGGTGGGAATGTATGTTGCCTATACGGGACTGATAAAACGGGAAACCAGCAAGGCACTTCACGCTGTTATCAACTTTGTGGTGGTGTTCGTGCTGTCCGCTTCGTTTATCGCTTATGCTCCCGACTACATCAAAAAGATAAATGAGTTTTCATCAGACATCAGTACCGCTTCTTTGGACTTGGGAACAAAAATCATGCTCCCCAACTCTGACAGCGAGGGCAAGGACAGCGTGGACTTGATACGGGACAGCTTATTTTCTATTCAAGTACAACAGCCGTGGTTACTTCTACAATTCGGCAACAGCAACGCAGAGGAAATCGGAACAGACCGTGTGGAAGCTCTCGTATCGGCAAGCCCAGAGGACGAGGACGGAAAAACCAGAGAAGAAGTCGTGAAAACAGAAATCGAGGACAACGACAACAACAATCTGACGATACCGCAGGTGGTAAACCGTTTGGGTATGGTGTTCTTCCTCTTGTTTTTCAACTTAGGGATAACGATATTTGTATTCTTGCTTACGGGCATGATGTTGTTTAGCCAGATACTTTTTATTATTTTCGCTATGTTTTTGCCTATTAGTTTCCTGCTCTCTATGATACCGAGCTATGAAAGCATGGCAAAGCAGGCAATCGTAAGGGTGTTTAATACCATAATGACACGGGCAGGAATAACGCTCATTGTAACGGTGGCGTTTAGCATTTCCAGTATGTTTTATAACATTTCCACAGACTATCCGTTCTTTATGATAGCGTTCTTGCAGATAGTGTGCTTTGCTGGTATCTACATGAAGCTGGGCGACTTAATGAGTATGTTCTCACTTAATGCTGGCGACAGTCAAAGCATGGGACGACGTATTTTCCGCAGACCGTATCTGTTTATGCGACATAGGGCTAGGCGTATGGAACACCGTATCGCAAGGGCGGTCAGTGCAGGCGGTATTTCGGGCGGTGTCGCTGGTGCGGTAGCTGGAAGTGCCGTTGCTGGCAAGCGGACGGAAAGAAAAAATACAGCTTCTAAAGAAAATCGGGGCAATGCCACTTCCAGCATGGGACAGCGTGCAGGCTCAAAAGTCGGTGCTGTCTTAGATACGAAAAATAAAGTGAAAGACAAGGCAAACGCCGTCAAAGAGAATATCAAAGATATGCCGACACAGACCGCTTATGCTGTTCACTCCGCAAAGGAAAAGGCAAAGTCCAGCGTATCTGATTTCAAGCGTGGTATCGTGCAGGAACAGAAAGAACGACAATCGGGGCGTTTAGAAAAACAGCAACAGCATAAGAAAAATATCGCTGACAAGCGTATGGAGCTTCAAAAGGCACAAGAAGCAAGGCAGGAAAGAACGCATACGGACGGATCAGCGACAAAAGGAGCTACCCGTCCCCATGAACGACCAGCCACAGCTTCAACTATTCCAAAGCCGAGTGCGGAAAAAATGCAGGAAGTCAAACGTCCTGCCACAGCGACCACTGCAAAAGCAAGCGAGCCAGTCAAGACAAATGCTGTGAAAGAACGTCCGCTATCTTCGGGTGGTTCTGATGTGAAAACTCCACTGATACACCATAGAAATGTAGAAAAGACCGTATCGCAGGAAACACGCCAGAATTATAAAGCTGACCGTACCACAAGAACACAGACAATCCAGCAATCAAAACAGACAACAGCATATACCGAGAAGAACCGTAAGACCGTATTACAGAAAGGACGAAAGAAAAAATGAGATTGAAACATATCGCCATTATTGGCAGTCTGTTTCCTATCCTCATTTCCATTGTACTGTTTTTCGGGGTGCTGATTAGTGCAGAGGACGACGACGGGGGCGGTAACTATTCTTCTTCCTTTGGTGGTATGAACCTATCCACAGAAGTTTTGAAACATCAGCCTATGGTAGAAAAGTACGCCAAAGAATACGGCATTTCAGAGTATGTCAATGTATTGCTGGCTATCATTCAAGTAGAAAGTGGCGGTACGGCAGAAGATGTCATGCAGAGTTCGGAAAGTCTTGGTTTACCGCCTAATTCTTTAGATACAGAAAGTTCCATTAAGCAGGGGTGTAAATATTTTGCGTCCCTGCTTTCTTCCTGCAAAAGTCAAGGTATTGACGATTTGAATGTAACGATACAGTCCTATAACTATGGCGGTGGCTATGTGGGTTATGTAGCTGGAAAAGGCAAGAAGCATACATACAACCTTGCGGAAAATTTCGCAAAAGAAAAATCTGGTGGAAAGAAAGTAACCTACACCAACCCGATAGCTGTTGCGAAGAATGGGGGCTGGCGGTACAGCTACGGCAATCAATTTTATGTGGAATTAGTCAATCAGTATTTGACTGTTCCTCAAATATCGGGCGAACTGGCACAAAAGGTTATGAATGAAGCGTTGAAATATCAAGGGTGGAAATATGTGTACGGCGGTAGCAATCCCAACACGTCCTTTGACTGTTCGGGACTGACGCAATGGTGCTTTGGGAAAGCTGGTATTTCCTTACCGAGAACGGCACAAATGCAGTATGACGCAACCCAGCATATCCCCTTAACGCAGGCAAAGGCTGGCGACTTGGTATTTTTCCATTCTACCTATGACGCAGGAAGTTATGTAACGCACGTCGGTATCGTTGTTTCCCCGACACAGATGTACCATGCAGGCGACCCGATAGGATATGCAGACCTAACTAATAGTTACTGGCAACAGCACTTAATCGGTGCAGGACGAGTAAAACAATAGAAAGGACTTGAAAAATATGTTTAAGAAGAATAAGAAACAGACAGAAAATATCAGAGAAAAAAAGGTGCGTACTTTTAAAGTAGGCACACATAAAAAATCCGTGATTGCATTGTGGGCGGTGCTTATCGCAAGTGTGAGCTTTGGCGTATATAAGAACTTTACCGCTATTGATATGCACACGGTACATGAAACAGAAACAATCCAGTTAAGACTACATGATACCAGCGGTATTGAAAATTTCGTGAAGAACTTTGCGAAGTCCTATTATACATGGAACAACAGCAAAGAAGCGATTGAAGCAAGGACGCAGGCAATCAGCGGTTATCTGACAAAGGAATTGCAGGACTTGAATGTTGATACAATCCGAACGGATATACCGACCAGCTCCACGGTAACAGATGTGCTTGTATGGAGCATTGAACAATCTGGCACGGACACTTTTTCTGCTACCTACGAAGTAGATCAGCAGATAAAAGAGGGAGAACAGACAAGCAATGTAAAAGCAACCTATACCGTAAAAGTCCATGTGGACGCTGACGGAAATATGGTAATCGTTCAGAACCCTACCCTTGCCCCAGCAAGCGAAAAATCGGACTATGAACCTAAGACACCAGAAGCAGACAATAGCGTAGACGCTGATACCGTCAATGACGCTACCGCATTTCTGGAAACATTCTTTAAGCTCTATCCAACAGCCACAGAAAAAGAACTTGCCTATTATGTATCGGGAAATGTGCTTGAACCTATCGGCAGGGACTACCTTTATTCTGAATTGGTAACCCCTATCTTTACAAAGGACGGGGACAATGTGAAAGTCAAGGTAGCTGTGAAATTCCTTGATAATCAGACAAAGGCAACGCAGGTGTCGCAGTATGAGCTTGTATTGCATAAGGATAGTAACTGGAAAATTATAGAATAATCAAGAGTGTTTATTTATTGACTTATTTTCTCTTGTGCGGTATATTTTTATCGTAATGTTGGAAATATACCGCATTTTGAGGTGGACAATGATTAAGAACAGAATTAAAGAATTTAGAGCAAGGTATGATATGAAACAAGAGGACTTGGCAAAAGCTGTCGGTGTTCGACGGGAAACGATTGGTAATCTTGAAAAAGGACGATACAATCCCTCTCTCGTATTGGCTTGGAATATTGCAAAGACGTTTCATGTAACAATTGAAGAAGTTTTCACAGTAATAGACGATTGAATTTAGGAGTGATACCATGTTAGGACTAAAAAAACGAGATATTAAGAAAGCCTTGAAAGCAGGTGCAAAGGCTGGTGGTGTTTCATTGGCTGATGTACGAGCTGATATTGAAGCGACGATTGATGAAGCTATGAATAGTACCGACCCAGAAGTGCAGGCAAATTTCAAAAAGTATTTTGGAAATAAACGCCCTACACCAGAAGAATATATTTATAAAATTACAAAAAAGACAAAAGTTTAATGTTGAAAAACTTTAACGAAAATTAAGCTATGATAAAATCTATGCAGAGAGGAGTTATAACATGGGAAGTGTTTTGATTATAGACGATGATAAAGAATTATGTACGTTAATGAAAAAATGTATAGAGCAAGAAGAAATGTCAGCTTTGGTGGCAAATGGTGGTACAGAGGGTTTACGTTTGATAGATGAAAATAAAAATTTATTTTCTCTTGTTATTTTAGATGTAATGATGCCTGATATAGACGGGTTTCAAGTTTTAGAAAAAATTAGGGAAACAAGTAATATTCCCGTTCTAATGCTCACAGCAAAAAGTGGTGAGGACGATAAGGTTTTTGGACTGCGTCTAGGAGCAGACGATTATTTGACAAAGCCTTTTAGTATTAAGGAACTTATGGCTCGTGTCAATTCACTTATCCGACGTTACACGACTTTAAATCCTACATTTGCAGAAGAAGATTGTATAACTTTAAAAGGCATGAAAATTGATAAAGTGAACCGTACTGTTTTAGTTAATAATATTTCTGTTGAACTTACAAGTAAGGAATTTGATTTACTTACATTTCTTGCTTCTAACAAGGGGCGAATATTTACAAAAAAGCAGATTTATACACAAGTATGGAAAGACGACTATGCTTTTGATGATAACAATATAATGTCTTTCATCAGCAAATTAAGGAAAAAGATTGAAGCAGACCCAGAACACCCCTTTTATATTTTGACGATACGAGGGGTTGGCTACCGTTTTAACAAGGAGGCTTAATTATGAATACTTATCTGCTTATTGCCTTTGTTTTAGCACTTGTAATAATCGCTTGTCTTGTTTATAAACTTTATCATATTAACGAGCAAATTTCTTTTATCAAAGAAGTGCTTGTTGACATAAAATCTGGTAACCTTAACAGACGTATTCTAGTACAAGAAAACGATATAACTAAACAGATTTGTTATGATATAAATCAAATAGCAATCAATAATAAATCACAGCTCATTCATCAAAAGCAATCGGAACAAGCGTACAAACGACTAATGACAAGCCTTTCACATGATGTGAAAACTCCACTTGCTTCTTTAGTCGGTTATTTAGAAGCGGTTGAAAGTCAAATTGTAATCGGCAAAGAAAAAGACGAATATATTCATGTTGCGTCTGAAAAGGCACAACATCTTAAACATTTTGTAGAACACTTATTTGAATGGGTAAAATTAGACTCTGGGGAGCAGATTTTTCATTTTGAAATTTTGGATTTGAACGAATTGACTCGTAATATTATGACTGATTGGATTTTAATATTGGAAAATAGTCATTTTGAATATGAGGTTGAGATACCAGAAGAAGAATATCAAGTGCGAATTGATATAAACGCATACACTCGTATTATCAACAATCTTTTACAAAATATAATTGTTCATAGTGAGGGAAACAAAATGATGTTGCGAGTTCTGAAAGATCAGCAACGAATTAAAGTTATTATAACAGATAATGGAAAAGGAATTGCTTCTGATAAATTGCCACATATATTTGAAAGGTTGTATCAATGCGATAATTCTCGCTCTACCAAAGGAAATGGTCTAGGATTGGCAATTACAAAGGAACTTGTCAACGCACATAAAGGGACAATTACTGCAAATAGTATTCTAAATCATGGAACGGAATTTATCTTATCATTTCCAAAAGCTCTGTAAAAATGCAGAGCTTTCTTTTATGAAAACAAGATAAAAATAAGGTTACGGCAAGGTTTTGGCAAGGTTCATAGACTATAATTTAATTGTAAGTGATAATTCAATTAAATTACTACATATTTGAACAGTAAAAAAGAAAGCGAGGAAGTTTAAATGAATGATACTGTAATCAAGACAAAACAATTAACCAAAAAGTACGGAAAACAAACCGTAGTAAATAAGGTTAATCTTCATGTGAAAAAAGGTCGAATTTACGGCTTGTTAGGACGTAATGGGGCTGGCAAAACAACTATAATGAAAATGATATTAGGATTGACGCCAACTACTGGTGGAAATGTCGAAGTTTTTGGAAAAAACATAAACGGAAATGAAAAGAGAATATATTCTCGAATTGGTGCGATTATAGAAACACCGGGATTTTATCCTAATTTAACAGGTACAGAGAATTTAGAAATCTTTGCTAAATTACGAGGGACAGCTTCACCTAATGCAGTTAAAAATGCGTTGGAAGTTGTAGGCTTGCCATATAAAGACAAAAAGACGTTTGCAAAATATTCTCTTGGAATGAAACAGCGTTTAGGAATTGCAAATGCGATATTGCATGACCCTGAATTACTAATTTTGGACGAACCAACAAATGGTCTTGACCCTATCGGAATTTCGGAAGTACGAGATTTTATAAAGAAACTTAGTGTAGAACATGGAAAAACAATCTTAATTTCTTCCCATATTCTTTCTGAAATAGCGTTGCTTGCTGATGATATAGGAATTATTGATAACGGTGTTCTTTTAGAAGAAAGCAGTATGAATGAGTTGGAAAAAAGAAATAGGAAATATATTTCACTACAGGTTTCTGATATTCCAAAAACCATGTTAATATTAGAACGTCAATTTCATGTAAAAGATTATTCCGTTCAAGATGAACAAACGGTGCAAATTTATGACACGACATTGAATATGGGAGAAGTCAATAAAGCTCTTATCATGGAAGATATAACAGTTATCAGTTCTGGAATTTGTAATGATACCTTAGAAGATTATTTCAAAAAGATTACAGGGGGTGTGGGCATTGCTTAAACTTGTAAAACTTGAATTTTGTAAGCTACGTCGTAAAAAAATAATATGGCTAATGTTATTATCTGCTTTTGTCATGCCGTTCTTTGCATTTTTATATTTTGGTTATTTGGGACAAACAAATATTGACCCAAGACTATTTTATAAATGGTCTGCATTCGGATATACGGTATTCATTATACTGCCATTTATATTAGGTTTATTTGGTACAATGCTTATGCATGATGAAAATAGATATGATATGCTAAAACAACTTTGGATTGTGCCAGTAAGTAAAATGGGATATTTTTTCAGTAAATTTTTCGTTGTATTGATTTATTCCGTTTGTTTTATGCTTATTACAGCATTTGCTTCTGTATTGTTTAGTGTTATTCCAAACTATGTAGCATTTGATTTCAGTAGTATTCTATTATTATTTGAAAGATGTTTGGAAATTGCCATTTTAACAGCATTTGCTATACTTCCTATTTTAGCAATCTCTGCTTCGCAAAAAGGATATATATTCCCTATTTGCATTACATTGCTTTATGTGTTTGCTGGGTTCTTAATCACACCGATAAACTCTTGTCTGCACCCGCTTTCTTGTATTAGTGTCATTGTTGCAAGAAATGAAGCAATTTTAGGATTGGCACTTCCACAGAATAGTATATCATTAGCACTTTTGAGTATTTGCGTATGGGGAATTGCTTCAGTTTTACTTGCTAAAATAAAATTAAGCAAGAGAAAGTAAGGTGGAAAAATGCGAATACTTTTATGGGCGGAATTTCAAAAACTCCGCCGTTCAAATATTATTATGTTTACAATCTTTGCGACAATTTTAATTGCTGTAATTGTTTTTGTTAGCGGTGTAACAACGGTGTCTGACAATCAATTAACTACAAGCACAGTCGGTTGGTATATGACAATTACACAAGTCTGGGCGACTATGTTTGTTCTTCCAGCCGTTATTGCACTTTTGGGAAGTTATATGATTTGTCGTGAGGAACAAGACAATACATTAAAATCTCTACGTCTAATTCCAGTAAATGAAACAAAATTGACAACTGCAAAAATGATTGTTGCATTGGTATTTAGTATGCTGGTGTATTTGTTACTTTTTGTAATTACATTTATGACAGAAGTTATTTTACATTTTTCTGATTTATCTATGGTGGTATTTGTAGAATTTTTAAAAATGTATTTATTAGAAGGTATTGGTGTATTTTTTGCCGTTTCCCCTATTATTGCAATCGTGCCATATCTAAAGAAAAGTTACTGGTTAGCCCTTCTTTTAGCAGAAATCTATTCATTTGCCGGACTATTTATGAGTATGTCAAATACTGCGAGAACTTTTTATCCTATCACAGCAATATTTGGTGTTTCTGGGTATTACGAAACAACTATTCAGAATTATATTTGTAGTTTGGGAATATTGATCTTATGCGGTTGTATCTCAGCTATCTTATTAAAAAATTTAAACCATAGACAAAGGAAAAAGGCTAATGAATAAACTATATAGAATAAGAAAAGGGAAAATCTTTTTTGGGGTTTGTGGTGGTTTAGCAAAGTGTTTTAATGTAGACGCTAAAATAGTAAGATTACTATTTACTGTAACGGTTTTTGTTTTTCCAAAAATCATTATTGCATATATCATTCTTATGATTGTTATACCTAAGGAGGTTAAAATACGTTAAATTTGCAATATATATTAAGAGTGTTTCATTAAAATTTAAATTTCACATTATTTTACAAGGAGCGATTAGCATGGGAAAATTATACTAATTGAAATTTCAGACAATGAAGAAAAAATAGTTCAGCAGGCTATTGAATGGATTGCTGAGCAGTTATCTACTTCTACCATTTCAGAAAATAAATCAAAGGAACTGCAATTCAGCTTATTTAAGAGAAATGTTATAGACAAAAATGGTATTGCTGTTTCCTTGACTTCAAAAGAATTTGACTTATTATACTTCCTTTATTTACATAAAGGACAGGTATTTACCAAAGAACAGCTTTACGAGAATGTATGGGGATTTGAAGATATGCCAAAAGATACTAGTAATCTTCCCTCGTTCATTCGTAAATTGCGAAAAAAGATAGAACCCGACCCAGACAATCCGATATACATTATCACTGTCTGGGGCGTAGGTTATAAATTCAACGAAGAAAAACCGTAACTGTTTTCATTGTGTGATCTGACAGCTACGGTTTTTTATTTATTTAACAAATCTAAATCAAATCTAAATAATTGTATGATAAAATGAACATTGAATAATAACTATTAGGTGGTGCTTATATGATTGATAATATATTGATAATCGAAGATGAAAAAGCCATTCAGTCTGTTCTATATGAATTACTGACAGAAGCTGGATATAGAGTTACTTTAGCAAATGACGGCTTGGAGGGTCTTTCACAATTTGAAAAACAGTATTTCTCACTGATACTGCTGGATATTATGATGCCGAAAATCGACGGGTATGCGGTGTGTGAGATAATACGCAAAAATTCAGATATTCCAATTATCATGCTCACAGCTATGGACGAAGAAGAAGCACAGGTTAAAGCATTTGAATTACAGGCTGACGACTATATTACAAAACCATTTTCTTTAAAACTGGTTTTAATGAGAATAGAAGCTGTACTTCGACGCACTAAAGAAAAAGTAGAAAATCACAACATTTTTATTTCTCATGGTATTAAGCTGGATACAAATAGACATACCGTTGAAGTAAATGGGAAAGAAATAAATCTTACACAGTTGGAATTTGATATATTGGAAGTATTTATGAAACATAGAAATCAAGTGTTGACCAGAGATAACCTCATCAATCAAGTATGGGGATATGATTTTACAGGAGATGAAAAGGCTGTCAATATCCACGTCATGAATCTTCGACGCAAGCTGGATATTGACTGTATTCAAACGGTACGAGGGGTGGGATATAAATTTGAAAGTGAAGATTAAAGATAGTCTTAACATAAAAGTTTTTTTATGGATTTTTAGTGCTTTGGTTTTATGCTGTCTGATTATTTATGGAAGCATACTGTTTTTTCTGCCTAGAAGTTACGAAATGATTTTATCTACACATATCGAATCAGAAATCGGAAACCTTTCTGAAACTCTTGTAAATACTAAATTTGAGGACGCAGAAAACGTCATTGAAGATTTTTGTAAAAAGAATCAAATGATTGTTTCTTTTGAAGAAAACGGAAGAATTTATCAATATGGCGATACGAATAAAGTGAAAACAAGCACAGATAAAATATCATCATTATCACAGGAAATGATGTTTGCTGATAGACCTCAATCGTACCTTTTTACGATTGTTTCTCTTACTTCTTCCAATCAAGAATTGATAAGTGCCTTATTGAAATTATTGCCGTTTCTTCTTGCTCTTATTTTTTCAGTTTCTCTTTTGGTTGCGTGGATATGCAGTCGTATTATTGTTAGACCTATTACAGAAATCAGCGAAATTTCCCGACGAATGGCAAATTTGGATATGACATGGGAATGTAGAATCAACCGCACTGATGAAATTGGTGTTTTGGCGAACAGTCTTAACTCCATGTCACACAATTTATCAAATACAATGATGGAATTAGAAACAGCAAACCAACATTTAAAACAGGACATGGAGCATATAGATGAATTGAATAAACAACGTCAGTATTTCTTTGCAACTGCTTCCCATGAATTGAAAACTCCTATCACTATTATCAAAGGGCAAGTGGAAAGTATGATTATGGGGATTGGAAGATACAAAGATACACATGAGGTACTTCCAGAAACATTAAAAGAAATAGAGAACATGGAACAGTTAGTAAAGGAGATACTTTCTATATCCAAACTGGAAATGAATACAATCAATCATATGGAGTTTATCTCCCTTACAGATATTCTTAAACGTGTATGTGAACATCTTGCTCCACTTGCGACAGAAAAAAATATGCACGTTAATAATAATATTTCAGAAGATATTATACTTATGGGGAATGAACCACTTTTGGAAAAGGCAGTCCACAATATTATCAATAATGCAATAAGACATTCTCCCAACAGAGCTGAAATGAAGATAGACTTATCTCCTCAATCTCTTTGTGTTATAAACAGTGGTGTTAATATTCCAAAGGAAGATTTGGACAAGCTGTTTACGCCTTTCTATCGTGTGGAAAAATCACATAACAGATTGACTGGTGGAAGTGGACTTGGGCTATATCTTGTAAAAATTATTTTGGAACAGCATAATTTATCTTTTAAGATTGAAAATATAAATGACAGCGTTTGTTTTGAAATCACATTAAATTCGCAAAATCTAAATCAAAACTAAATCAAATCTAAATCGAATTTAAACCGTTCTTTCTTATACTGTAAAAGTAAAGAAAGGACGGTGTTTGTTTATTATGAACTTAGAAAAGCGGGCTTTTCTATATCTGACCCGCAAAAAAGGAAAAAATCTATTGCTTGCTATTGTATTTCTATTGATTTCATTCTCTTTACTGACTGGAAGTTCAGTATATCTAGGAATACAGCAAATTTCTAAAGATTTACGTTCCAATATTGGTGCATCTTTCTCTATTAGACCGTATGAACAATTTGACATGGATAATGGACAGGTTTCCAGCAAAGGAACTCCTACGATTGATGAACAGTCTATTCAGCGTGTTATTTCAGCAGTTGGGAAAGAACTGAAATGTTATAATACGGAACATTCGGGCTATGTAAAAGGAGAAAAACTTACATTCTTGGCAGGAGCAGGACACAATGAAGAAAGCAATATGGGAACTGTAAAAGCGGTTCGAGATTCCAGTTTATGTCAAAATTTTTTAGATGAGGAATACGAACTGAGCGTAGGCGAGCATATCAAACCAGAGGATAAGGATAAAATACTTATCAGTGAAGCTCTTGCAAAGCAGAATCATCTTTCTGTCGGAGATAAGATTACCCTTACCCATGCAAAATTAGGTTCAGATAAAGGTGTTTATACAGACTTAATAAAAGAAAAAAGTGCTTATGAAACGGTGGAGATAAAAGGCATCTATCAAATAAAAAACAATTCCGACAATGCCTTAAATCCAACAGCAAAAAAGGTAGAAAATCTTCTTTTCTCAGATAGTCAACTGCTTATAAATCTGAAAGAGCAGACACAAGGTATCTATGAGGGAGAAATTTCTTTTTTCATTGCTGACCCACTACACCTTGATAAAATGGTAACAGAAATTAAAGATATTGCTTCGATTGACTGGAAAAATCATATCGTCAATACGAACGACTTCAAGTATTCCAAAATTGCAGAACAGCTACAAAGTATGCAAAAAGTCGTTATAGCATTGACTATAATTACTTCGATATTAGGACTTGTGGTACTCATGCTGATACTGACATTGAGGATTCGTGGAAGAATACAGGAAGCTGGTATTCTTCTTGCGATAGGAAAAACAAAACAGCAGATTATCGGGCAATTTCTATTGGAAGCAATGATTTTACTGTCGCTTGGATTTTTGCTTTCAACTATTATCTTTCTTCCACTTGCGGATACATTTAATTCATTCCTATTTGATTCGATAACACAGGCAACTGTTCATAAGAATTACTTGCAACCAGATTTTCTGCACTTTGCTATATTGTTTGTTTTAGAAAGTCTAGGCACTTTTGTGACGGTTCTTGTATGCAGTGGAGCCATCTTGTCATTGAAGCCAAAAGAGATTTTAACAAAAATGAGCTAGGAGGATATTACAATGAATTTTTTCAAACGAGCTATAAAATATAGTGCCAGACAGAAGTTACGAAGTCTATTGCTATTTTTGACATTTACTCTGCTATCTACAACTATTTTAATTGCACTTTCCAGCGAAAAAGCAGTCCAGCAAGGAACAAAGCAGATAAAGGAAACAGTAGGTGCTTCCGTTCGTATGGAAATTGATATGAATAATCAAAATAATTTTGGTCCAGCCGAGGATTTGGGAAATGGTGCTTCTGGCTATACCTATAATGGCGATAGAATTACAGAAAAAATAATTAACTCTATTGCAGAACTTCCAAATGTCGTAAGTTATAATGCTAAAATAGAAGATGCGTATTGGGGACTTCCTGAAAATTTTGAACCAATCCCAGGCATGGTCAATGCACCAGGGTTGTCAATTCCTTATACTGCAATATTGGATTCTTCATTAGATGTAAAATTTCTAAATGGTTCATACAAACTGGAAGAAGGACGGCATATTAAACCCAATGATTCCTGTACTGCTTTAATTTCTAAAGAACTGGCAGATAGAAATAATCTATCTGTAGGAGATAAAATTACTTTTCAAGAGTTTGAAACGGGAAAAACTGAATGTACCTTTACCATTGTAGGAATTTATAGCGGTACAGAGGGAACAACAAAGCAGGCTATCACACCAGATGGTATTCCTGCGAACTGTGGCTATATTGATATGGAAGGACTTAAAAAGTTTTATAGCAGAGGAAATGAAAAATTAGAAGGATATGACAATCTTGATATTTATACACATTCTCCAGAGGAAGCCAAAGAACTTATGGAAACCATCAAGGATCTTCCAGAAGTGAAAGGAAAAACCTTTACTTTTGATGTTAATACAGAGGATTTTGATATGGTATCTACTCCACTTTCCTCTTTTGGAAGTATGGTTGATACAGCGGTATTGACAATAACAGTCATCGGTATGCTTATTATTGTACTGTTCCTTGTTTTATGGACAAGAAGTCGTAATAAGGAAATTGCTATTTTACTTGCAGTTGGTCGAAGTAAAGTGGAAATTATCGCACAGTTCCTAGTAGAAAATATATTGATTGGAATATTATCCATCTTTGCGTCAACGGCATTATCTTTTGGACTTGCCAATCAGATTGGTTCATTCATTATCAGTAAAGCGGGAGAAAATATCTCTAATCTGAATATTCAGATTGCTACATCAGATATGATTAAAGTATTTGGAATTGGCTTCATATTGATATGTCTTGCGGTTATAATTGCTTCTTATACAATCATTCGTTTACGACCAAAAGATATTTTAACAAAAATGGAATAGGAGGAATTTTATTATGAGCATACTATCATTTATAGACTTATCTTATAGTTACAATCAAAAGAAAACGGTGTTTAAGGGGCTGAACGCTGAATTAGAACTTGGAAAGATTTATGCAATCCTTGGTTCATCTGGCTGTGGAAAAACAACGCTTCTCTCATTGCTTGGCGGATTGGACAGTCCAACAAAAGGAAAAATATTTTTTAATGGAGAAGATATTACTGAAAAAGGACTTGCTTATCACAGACGTAATCATGTATCTTTTATCTTTCAGTCTTATAATTTAATTGATTATCTGACACCGAAAGAAAATGTAGAATTGACAAGTAAGTTGCCCCCAATTCCAATTTTAGAAAAAATGGGGCTGACAAAAGAAGAAGCAAAAAGAAATGTGCTACAGCTTTCTGGCGGACAGCAACAGCGTGTAGCGATTGCTCGTGCATTGGCAACGGAAGCACCTGTCATTCTTGCTGATGAGCCGACAGGAAATCTTGACGAAGATACAGCAATGGCAATTATGGATATATTGGAAGAAAACGTACATCAGATGAACAAATGTGCTGTAATTGTTACTCATTCAAATGAGATTGCAAAAAGAGCTGATGTCATATTTCGTCTAAAACGTGGAGAGTTAAAAATTGACAAGTAAAGGAGCGATTAGCATGGGAAAATTATACTAATTGAAATTTCAGACAATAAAGAAAAAATAGTTCAGCAGGCTATTGAATGGATTGCTGAGCAGTTATCTACTTCTGCCATTTCAGAAAATAAATCAAAGGAACTGCAATTCAGCTTATTTAAGAGAACTGTTATAGACAAAAATGGTATTGCTATTTCCTTGACTTCAAAAGAATTTGACTTATTATACTTCCTTTATTTACATAAAGGACAGGTATTTACCAAAGAACAGCTTTACGAGAATGTATGGGGATTTGAAGATATGCCAAAAGATACTAGTAATCTTCCCTCGTTCATTCGTAAATTGCGAAAAAAGATAGAACCCGACCCAGACAATCCGATATACATTATCACTGTCTGGGGTGTGGGCTATAAATTCAGTGAAGAAAAACCGTAACTGTTTTCACACTTGTGTGATCTGACAGGTACGGTTTTTATCTGTTATCTTCTATCTTATCTTCAAATAATTTAACTGTCCGTAAAGACTGCTTTGTTGCTTTCAATACATCAACCAGTACACGGATTTCATACTCATTGCAATCCTCAAACAATTCTTTTGCTTCTTTTTCAAATACGGCTTTTGAAATCAAGACCGTATCGCATAATAAATCATTTACAGAAACAGTTAATGTGTTTGCAATCGCTACTAGGGTTGTTAGACTGACCGAAGCATTTCCAGTTTCAATATTGCTGACGTGTTGCGGAGTGATACCGATTTTGTCAGCAATGGCTTCTTGGGTAAGATTTTTCTTGATACGAGCGATTTTTATTCTTTTCCCGATTGCCTTATAATCAAGCTCCATAGCTGGCACACTCCTTTCATAAAAACTATTCTTATACATTGTAACCTTTGTAGAAATGCTTTATAATAGACTGATAAAGGTAACTATTGTATAAGTTATAGTTTTATTCATTTTATTTATGTTGTATGATAGTTTACAAGAAAAGAGGTGGTGTAATACATGATAAGATATACCAAACGGGACAGCAAAAAAATACTAAAGCAAGTAGCACGTCTAAGAGGGATTTCTGTTTCCGAAATTCGAGAGGAATTGGAAATTGCGATTGAAGAAGCCAGAAACAATCCAGCCCCAGACGCACAGGCAGAATTTTACAGACTTTTCGGAAACAAGACACCTACCCCAGAAGAATTTTTATGTATCGCTACAAACAATTTCAGACCTTAGAAATGGAGAACTGGCTATGAGGAAATCAGAAGAAGAACAGAACATCTTCCTGTCTATCTGTTCTGCTTATGACAGAGCTGTACTGACGGGAAAAGAAGAAATGAAGAAAGAGGATTTTGAACGTATCACACATATCACTATGGCACTGGGATTCATACCCTATACACAGCTCATTTGCAGTCAGCACATGGATTTAGCTGTGGAACTTGAAGAACATGAGGAACGGGAAAGAGAAATCTATTTAGAATATCCAGAATATTATGATGATGAAGAAATCTATGAAAAATACGATAAATGGATTGAGGATTTTTGCTCCCAGATACCAGAGGACAGTCAGGAATACTATCGTACACTTATCAAAGAGAATAAGCAGGAATATTAAGCCGTTGAATTTCAATGGCTTTTTTAATTCTTGCCGAAAAGTGATAATTTAGACAGAATTTGGACAATTTTGATTGATAAGATAGTTATATAGGGGAAATATAAACTCTGCCATAAAAGGAGCAATTATCATGGAAACACAAGACATAATCTATAAAAAGTTTATCTAGTCAAACTACCTTAACAACCATACATACCGTATTTTCAGCTCGTACAGAACCGTTATTTTGTGCGGGCTTTTTTCATGCTCAAAAAATTTTTCAAAATTTTTCAAAAATTGGTTAGCAAATCACACCTCTCAATCGAGTGTTGGTGCGGAAAGAGGGATAGAACAATCTTTCATAGCAGACAGGGAGGAGGTGTAATGATGAAGCCGACCACATTTGAAAACGCAATCCGCTTACAGTTTGATACTTTGGTAAAAAGAGTTATTGACACGACCGTCAAGGATTACGATAGACACATGAAGTTTCTCTCAAGCCATGAAAAATCATTCTGTGAGCTTCCAGAAATCAAGGTAAATTCTTTTGCTATACAAGACAACTATGAAATGGACGTAACCGTATTTGATGTATATGGCATGGAAGCCCGTGTATCTGGAGATGAACTATGCAAGGCATTGAAAAGACTGCCAGAAAAGAAACGCAATAATCTTCTGATGTTCTATTTTCTTGATATGAGTGATACGGAAATTGCAGAACTTCAAAAGATTTCCAGAGCTGGTGCATTTAAGAACAGGCAGAACGCTTTGAATAAAATGCGTGAACTTTTGCAAAAGAGCGAAACGGAGGAATGAGGAAATGGAAAAATCAGTAAAGAAATGTCCACCCTATCATCTGATTGCTTCTGCTGTTGATGGCAACGAAAAGGCTATTGAAAAACTGTTACAGTTTTATGACCCATATATTTCAAAAGCCAGTATGCGTCCCTTGTTTGATAATTACGGAAATGTTTACTTTGCCATTGATATGGAATTAAAGGGACTTATTCGTGAAGCAATTATGCTGATGATACCAAAGTTTGAAGTGGAAATAAAATAAATCCATCAAGGACATGATTTGACACTTTCCCTCTTTCCTGTCCTAATATTAAAACTTGCCAATCTATGAAAACCTATCAAAAGTTGATAGGTTTCACAGGCTGACAAGCCGATTGTTCTTTGAAAACTGAATAAAGCAGACAGATACGTTTGTGAGGTAGCAAGCCACGGGAACTGTACGCCACGACCTTTCCAAAAGAAAGCGAGCGACCCACGCAGTGATCCGAGAGCGACCGTTGGAAAAGTCGCTTTGCCACGACCTACCCTCACAGAATAATGATACGTCCGCATGGTGCGGTTCTGCCCACAAGAATGGGAATAGTTGAGATACTAACGGAGCTTTCCAAAGCCGTCTGCCTGCTTGTAAAAAATGACACACAGTAAAGGGGGTGCATAGATTATGAACAATACTGATGTGCCTATCTGGGAAAAATATACGCTGACGATTGAAGAAGCGTCCAAATACTTCCGTATCGGCGAAAAGAAATTGCGTAAATTAGCCGAAGAAAATCTTGACGCTGGCTGGGTTATCGTGAACGGTAATCGTATTCAGATTAAGCGAAAACAATTTGAAAAAATCATAGATACATTGGACGAAATCTAATGTCATTGAGCCGTAGATATGGTATAATAAGGTATAGCGTATCACGGCTCATTCCATGACGGAAAGG
>ENA-OQIG01000485-OQIG01000485.1-human-gut-metagenome-genome-assembly--contig:-NODE-485-length-22773-cov-1.891416_pt1 | contig 22773 bp, 27 predicted proteins | sample MGYA00242576_ERZ504741 | MGnify/ENA primary metagenome ERZ504741 (study PRJEB26092, sample SAMD00036436) | human gut metagenome | host: Homo sapiens | study: EMG produced TPA metagenomics assembly of... | reverse complement strand
CACTCTCTTCAAGGCTATCTTTTACTTTATATGAACAAGGACGTCTGATTTAATAGCGGAATTATTTAATTCTTGTTTGATTTCTTTTATAAAGTCAATTTATACTTATTGAGTCTTTGTTATCTTAATACTTCGGTTATATTTTGAATATAAAACCAATGTATGGCTTTGTATTGCTAATAACGCAATTACTAATTATAGAGATTATTGGATATTTTGTGAGGCTGCATTGAAAAAATGCGGAAAATGGGAGGAAATATATAAAATTAGTTCATTCAAGGCAATATACAATGCAATAGATAAAGATGCACTATTAGAGTGGGAAAATCAAAAACAATATGAGATTCTGAGGTTACTATATCCACAGTTGGAAGTGCCTGATATTCGTATAAAAGGAAAAACAGTTAGTCTTTTAGAACAGGCTGATTCTATTTTTAAGAAATCGGAACTATCAGACACTTTTAGTTCTTTAGGTTATGCTATAAGAAAACAGCGTCCGGCATGGGGATGCAACGATATAGAAGGTAGAACAGCTGAAGAAAAGGTTTTGTCATTATGGAATACTCTTCCACATGATACTTTTTTGATGGCACTACTTTGTCTCAATTCTGGAGATTCACATATTATCCTTGAGCAATTAAAAGAATATGCAAGGACTGATGTTCTGGATATTTTATACAGCTCGGAGATACATCCCAAATTGCAAATAGGATTAGAAGCCGGAACAGTGGGTAATTTGGATTTTCTTTTTTCATTATGGGAATTAGGATATAGATATCATACCCACCAAGAATGGCAGGTGCACGGAAATATAACAAGTACTAAACAAATGAAACTTTATTGTTTAGACAAGTTCTATGATATGAGTTTAGATATTGATTTGAAAGAGATAATGAATAGTATTGCTCTTAGAGCAATTTGTATGGTAGAAGCCATTAAAACCAATGATTTGTTTTGCACTAGTAATCCTAATTGGAAATCATATATAAATGGAGTACGTGGTGTAACTTTACAACATCCATTAAATCAATATTGGGGATATATTGATATGGCTTTCGATGCTTATCATTTTACAGATGGGCAGAGTATGAGAAGTTATCTTTCTCAAAAAGAACCCGGGATAAAATTAGAAAAGGCTCTGAAAAAATAGAAATAAATTCAGCTATTTACAAAGCCTTATCTGTTTTGTATCCAGAAGTATATAACATGAATTCGTAATGATGTTTATGTTGCGTCCGAAGATATATAAATCATCTTTTTCGTCATTCCCCCGTCAATAGTGATGTTTTCTCCATTGATGAAATCATTGTTTTCCTCGCAGAGAAACAGACACATGCGGGCAATATCTTCCGGTTTACCTACCGGCGTGAAGGATGCTGTGAATGGTCTTCCGGTTGGAGTTGATTATAATCATGGGTCTGTATCCATCCCGGAGCAATGGAATTTACGGTGATATTCCATTCGGATAAAGACAAAGCCAATGCATGAGTCAAAGAATAGATACCACCTTTCGAAGCTGCATAACCTTCACTTCCCGGTTCACTCATTAGATAACGTGTAGAGCAGATATTTATAATTCGGCCGTATGGGTTGGGAGAGGGCTGCTTTTTACGATGGATGGCAAGCAGTCGGGAAGTGATGAATACAGGACGCAGGTTAATAGAAAGAATTTTGTCGAAATCCTCTACACTTGTCTCTGTGATAGAAGAAAATTTGCTGATACCGACGTTGTTGACAATAATATCAATATCGTTCCATTCGGCAAGAATGGTTTGCATACAACTTTCAAGTGCGTTTTATCACTTACGTCGACCTTATGGAATATAGCCCCGGTTGCCTTCGCAGTCTCCTGTCCCGATGTTTCGTTTATATCACAAAAGGCAACTTGATTTCCAGCCAGGCAAAAAGCTTCTACTATTGCTTTGCCTATTCCTTCCGCTCCGCCTGTTATAAATACTCTTCTTTTTGAGTCTTCCGGTTTTGAAACCTTGAAGTGTGAGACTTCGATTCAGCCGGACGTACTGCTGTTAGTTTCTTCTTACCATATTTTTTGTGCTTGTTTCCAAGCAGCTTTTCGGGCTTCGTATTGTTCCTGTTGTCTCTCTATATAATTATCTGCCATCGTTATTTTTTTATTTATTGGCAAATGTAAAGTATAAAATGGATAAATACAAGAATCGACCGCTCTTTTGCGGGCAAAGGAGCGGTCGATTTCAATTCGGATGATCGTTCAATATTTAAAACTTCGTCGGATCTATCTCTGCATATTTAATTCGTTGACGGCGCCATGTGTAAATGGCATGCAACTTCCCGTCTTTCCCCTGAATAATGCTAGGGTAAGAGTATTGGCTGATTGGACTATCTTCTAATGTAAGAACAGGTTGCCAATTGATACCATCTTCTGAAACGGCCACACAGAGCGGAGTACGCGGACCTTTCGGAGTTCCGGGCAATGTAGAGAAATTATTGTAGATAAGGATATGTCTACCGTCTTTCATTGTCACGGCATCCGTACCGGAATTATTATTCGGGACATTCAGCAGTGTTACTTTACTCCATGTGTCACCATTATCACTGCTCCACGCAGTTGCTACCTGTGCGTTACGTGTACGGCAGAGTATCTGTAATCTTCCATCCTTATGCTTCAAAATACTGGGTTGTATTGCATAAACAGGTTTGGCTCCTTCTCCTTCGATCGCTTCTCCGCCTTCCTGGTCATCCACATTCACACCTCCCTTTTTACGATTTTGGGTGGGGACAGATAACTCGGCATCCAGTGGTCCGACCATCTTCCAGGTCTTGCCTTTATCATGGAAATCTCGAAATGGACACGCCATCCGTTACTTCCTTCCGTACTGGAAGGCAGATGATACGCCCATTGATATATTCCGGTTTATTCTTAATAGGTCCAAGAAAACCTTTTGGAAGCGCTTCGCGTTTGCTCCAGGTCTTTCCTCCGTCGCGTGAACGGACAAGCCATCCTGTCCAGTCGCTCACTTTCAAACCTATTTTATAAAACAGAATCAGGTCACCTCCGGGAATCTGGAAAAGAACCGGGTTCCAGCAAGCTTTTCTGCGGGCAATAAGTGTTCCTTTTGCATCTTTCACCGGGGTACAGGTTGAATCGATTCCGGCCAATACTGCTTGTGGGTCTTTGAGTGAAAACACACCGTCGGCAGCAAGTTTGGGGGCGGTCCATTCTTTAGAGCCTTTAGGTTTACGACATACCCAGATGCAACAATCCGGATTGCGCTCTTTGGTTCCTCCGAAGAAAGAGGCTACGAGATCACCATTTTCAGCTCTACTATCGTAGCTCCATGACATTCGGGGAAAGAAGCGTTTTCATACAGAAATTCATCAGTCAGAATAGCCGTATTCCGGGTGGGAATGTCTACACTGAAATGATATTTTCCCGAACCGATTTTTTCTTTCCGTCCATCCGGAAGATGTACTTCCCCCGTCGTATTGGCGGGAAGTTCGATATCCCATTCCAAATGTGTGGGAGTCTTTGTCCATCGGCTGGTTATTTTTCCGTAGATACTCATGTACGATGCATCCACGTTACTCAACTCCTGAATTTCAAAAGCCGGCTGGAAGACGATATGCTTGTAACCGGACTTCCAGCGGTCCGCACGGATACCTGCCAAGTTATTGAAGCACCAAGGCAATAAGTCACCTAAAAGCATCACGTGATTACCGCTATTCATTTCAGGATTTGCCGTATCACCGTTCCATAACTCCCAAATAGTGGTAGCACCTTTTTCAACCATATATCCCCAGGAAGGATATGTTTTATTGGTAGCCAGTAGATAAGCTACATTGGCATGACCGCGACGGCTCAATTCACGCAATAGCCATTGTACACCGATTACTCCGGTACTTATATGTCCCTTGTTGGTTGTAATAATGGAAGTTACGGCATTTTTAGCTACTTCATTGATGTAGTTCTTTGGCACTAGACCAAAAGCAAGTGGCAAGATATTGGCAGTAACTGTGTTGTTACCATAGAAAATACTATCCGGATATAAGGTATGTCCCGGTACGGGAGAGGTACCTTCCTTTACGTGAAGAAAACGGGCATTGAATGCGTCTTTCATGCGATGTTCCAAATCTTCCCATTCTTCTGCGTCAGCTTTCAACCCTTGCAAGCTTGCAAAGCGGTGCATCAGTTGTAATACCTTCAGATAATAAGCCGTTGCAATCAAAGCTCCGTCAGTCTTGCGGGAAGGGTCCTTACTATGAATTAACTCCAGTGATTCGGGCGGAACGCACCAGTCACCATATTTATCTTTGGTGATGATAAAATCTTCTGTCATGTAGTATTCCCGGATATGAGATACCCACTTCTTGATAGCCGGATAATTCTCTTCGATCGGACGTTTATCTCCAAAGTTTGTGAAAAGCATGTCGCAGGCCATTGGTAAAGCAGCAGGCCAGGTCACATTGTCCGAGTAGTAGTTCCAGTATGCCGGGGCTACATCAGGAATACAGCCGTCTTCCCGTTGTGCTTCGCGGATGTCACGCGTCCATTTGGTATACATGGCGTAATTATCGAAAAGCATGCTTTCTCCCCAACAGCCCATAGTACGGTCACCCAACCATGGTTGGCGTTCATTCCGTTGCGGACAGTCAACCGGCATCCCTTTATAGTTGCTCCGGATTCCCCAAAATGCATTGCGGATAATCTTATTCAGAGTTTCGTCAGAACAGTTGAAAGTACCGATATGCTCCATTTCATCTTCTACTACTTCGGCAACGAAATCTTCTGCCTTCGCATTCGGATAACCGCTGACTTCTACATAACGGAACCCATGATAAATAAAACGAGGTGCCAGGTAGCATCTTTTGTTTCGCGTCCGCTGACAACATATACATCTGTAGAACGGGCATCCCTGAAGTTTCTTGTATAAAGTTCGCCATTGTCTTGCAGACTTTCTGCAAAACGGAGACGGATGCTATCGCCAGCCTGTCCTTTTATCCGGAAACGTACCCAGCCCGCCATATTCTGACCGATATCCAGGATATATTTGTTACCAAGCTTTTTAATAGAAACGGGCTTCAGGGTTTCTGTAACTTTCATGCCCGGCATCATTTGTGCACGCAATGTTCCTGAAGGAATACTGACACGTTGGGCCGGCATCCAGTTTTTGTCATCATATCCGGTTTGAGTCCAGGCTCCTAGCTCTTTACGAGCATCGTATTCTTCGCCATCATATTCATTATTGCTACGGATAGGACCTTCAGTAGTCAATTTCCATGAAGTGTTTGTAGCAATCGTTTCTTTGCTGCCGTCTGCATATTCCACAATCAGATTCAACCGGAGTTTAGGATAACCGAAAGTCGGTATCTTATACGGTTTATAGTTCTGACGCATCGTATAGAAGCGACCATTTCCAAGAGTTACTCCAATAGCATTTTCTGTTTGAAGCAGTGAAGTAACATCGTATGTGTTGTACAGAATTGTTTTCCGGTAGTCGGTAGGAGCAGGTGCCAGTACTTGATTGCCGATGCGTTGTCCGTTGATAAACAACTCGTACAATCCCATTCCGGCGATATGTACTGTGGCACGTTTCACACTTTTCTTTACTGCAAACTCTTTACGGAGATAACGGGCTGCCAAACGGCTCCATTGTGTTTCGCTGTCTCCGGGAGCGGCCTTGTCCAAGCCGATCCATTGCCCTTGCCAATCTGCTTCATTAAATAGTCCGGTGGTCCAGAAAGCCGGAGCACTCCAATTCGTTGCGCCTTTGTTGGTGTCTATTTTTACTTTCCAATAGTAGGAGGCATTACATTTTAATGTTTTTCCCTGATAAGTGATCCATTGAGAAGCGTCAGATTCAATCTTTCCTGAATCCCAAATATCTCCTTTTCCTTGTTCCAATAGCTCCGGGGAAGATGCGACAAGAATGTGATACGCAGTTTGTATCACATTCTGTTCATCCGATTCGATGCGCCAACTCAATCGGGGTTGGCGCACATCGATACCTGCCGGATTTTTCAACTGCTCCGTTCGCAGGTCAGTTATACCTATGGCTGCGTATAGTGAACCTGCAAAGAGCAGAAGAAAAGAAAAATGATACTATTCTTTTATTCATAAGTATGTTCTCATAATTCGTTTATATAATAAATTTAGGCACGGATTGCATGGATTAACGCTGTCGTTTTGCTTATCTGTCATTCTGAAAACCGTAAAATCCGTGTAATCTGTGCCTAATAATACAAAATTATTTAGCCCATTTTTGTTGTGCATTTGGTAATTCTGTCCAGGCCTTCTCCACATAGTTCTTACTACTATCCACTACAATCAGAATATGATCGTTTCCACTGCAATAACCACTGTCGTGCTGGAATTTGTGCACTCCGTTATCAAATTCTCCGATGTATTCCAGTTTACCATCTTTCGTGGTGTACCACCAGGCATTCTTTTTTGCGCCGCTAATCTTGCTGAAATCAACTTCCATCGGACGTCCGGTATAGTTGTATACCATCAGATAATCATTTCCACGTGTAGCGATAGCGCGGTCATAACGTTCTCCATTCTGTCCTGTGATGATAGACTGATCGGGTATGCGTTCGAAGAACGGGAAAGTCAACATCAGGTTTTTCAGATACTTCATCTGATTGTAGCCCGGATCATTCAACGCATCATACCAAGCTTCTTTGCACCATAAGCACCACCTACACCCGGTTTGATAAATTGCATGATGGAATTATGACCGTAAGTATGTCCGAAAGAACCTGCAAATACAGACCAATAAGCATAACGACGTACGTCATAATCCTTCCACAACAGTTCGTTTTCATCGTGCAGACCATGAGGTATTTCTTCATAGATCGGTTCACCGTCAATCACAGGCTTCATGGGTTTCATGGCCAGGCTGCGTTCTACAAAACGCCAGTTATCTTCTTCCGTATTTTCTTCGATAGGATAGTCACCATCTCCGAAACGCTGTCCATAGCGACGATGTCCGCTTTGGAACATGTTGAAATCCAACCAGGGAGCGTTATTGAACCAAGTTGCGGAAGTTGTTTCTTCCACGGTGGATGGAATGTCATCAGGTGGTTTTTGTCGATAGCTTTGATAGAGGTTGCCAAAGCTTCCCATTCAGCAGTTTTCACGTCGCCACGGATATCTCCACCAATAAACCAGATAATATTCGGTTCGTCCTTATAACGCTCTGCCAAAAACTTGCCGTATGCTTTTGCCTGTTCTACAGTCATCTCGCCCCGGTTCACCGGGCTTCCCCAAATGCAGACCATGCCGATATATTGTCCCTTCTTTGCTGCTGTACGGATGATGTAATCCATGTGATCCCAATAACCGTATACGCCTTTTTGATTGATGTTTTTGAAGTTGTATCCGTCAATCATCGAATATTGTCCGTAGATATTCATAGACGGAACATTGTTCAACGTTTGAACCTGAATCACGTTGTATCCGCGACGTTTGCATTGTTCCAGGTAATATTCGGCTTCATCCCGGTTCAAGCGTTCGGGCAATAGCCAACCGGTTTCTCCTAACCAAAAGAAAGGAGCACCGTTTTCGTGTTTCAGGTAACGTCCCTCTTCGGAAACTACGAGTTTGCCGTTGTCCCAGGGATATACGTCTTTTGTGTTTTCTTCTGTGCTGCAGCCGAAGTTGCCATTGTCAATAGCAGCAACAAAAGGGGAATAATCTTGAATTTTCTCATTGTATTTTATCGTTTTTAGTTTATTTTTTAGTCATTTTCTCATACTCAATAGCAGCCAAGATGAATGAACCTACCGATTTCGGATCATTTTCTATAATCGGTTCACTGATATAATATTCAAATGAGCTGTCACGATATCTTTTTGAATCTCCGCCCAATCCTGCAACAGCACAGCAATTGGTAATTGTATAGCTGCCATCCTCTTCCAAACGGGTAAATGTCTTTACCATTCCGTCAAAGGCTTTTTGTGTCGGTTCGATATATTCGTTGCCAATATATCCTTTATTGATAGCTTTGGCAAGCGTATAGATAAACAGGGCAGTGGCAGATGATTCCAAATAATTACCTTCACGTGCTCCCTGATCGGTTACCTGATACCAGGTTCCGGATGAAGGATCTTGGTATTTCACAATCGCTTTTGCCAATCCCTGCAGAATTTGTATAATACTGTCGCGTCCGGCTGTTTCCTGTGGCAGAAAGTCCAGTACATCTACAATAGCAGCTCCATACCATCCGATGCTGCGACTCCAAAAATTAGGAGAGCAACCTGTTTCAGGATTTGACCATTTCTGTTCGCGACTTTCATCCATCCGTGATAATAAAGCCCTGTTGCAGGATCATAAGTCTTGCTATTTATTAGAAGAATCTGTTTTGTTGCTTCGTCAAATAAAGCGGGTTCATTAAAAGTAGCCCCATATTGAACCAGATAAGGAGAAGCCATAAAAATTCCGTCCAGCCACATTTGATGAGGATATCTCAATTTATGCCAGAATCCTCCCTCACTGGTACGGGGTTGCTCTGCCATTTGCTTGCGCAAAGTATCCATGGCTATTTTGTAGCGTTCGTCTCCAGTCTGTGCGTAAAGATCGAAAAGAATCTTTCCACCGTTGACATTATCAATATTGAATGAAAGATATTTCATGGTTTTGATATGTCCGTCAGCATCGATCAGACTATCTGCATATATCTTGGCATACTCATAATATACGCTGTCCCCGGTATGTTTCCATTCTTCCAACATGGATTTCACTACTAATCCGTGGGTATATCCCCAGCGTGGTTTTTTAGCTTTTCAATCATCCAGGGTTCGGGGAAACGTTTCATTTCGGAGCGTGCCATGCGTTCACTCCATTTTTCCGTTTCTGTTTTTTGAGGTGCTGCACAAGCTAGGAAACAAGCAGTTCCACAGGCGACAATCAGTTTCAATAAGTTTTTGTTCATATCGGTCGAGTTATTATTTTCCAATCAATACATATTCTTTTCCTGCTTTGGTAGGTAGGTCATAGAGGTATGTCTCTGCAATTTCCACTTTGTTCAAGTTGGCCTTTTCGTTAATCAATGGCTCCGGAATGGTGGGGACTGCATAAAGAGGGTTCGGATTTTCACCTTTGGCACGCTTCAAGCCATTCCCGGTTAATGGTTGAGCGAACGTAAACGACAATTTCCTCCCTTATGAGATTTGACAACCAGTCGGCTAACTTTCCCGTTTTTCCAACTCAAATCAAGTTCGAAACCTCCACGGGCAATGATTCCTTTGATAGAACCTTCTTTCCAAACGGTAGGCAGTGCGGGAAGCAAATATATAAAACCGTCGTAGCTTTGCATCAACATCTCTGCAATGCCTGCGGCACAACCAAAGTTTCCATCAATTTGAAATGGCGGATGCGCATCGAACAGGTTAGGGTAGGTGCCTCCTTTTTTTCTTTTCATTGCGTACGAGAGTCAGCTGGTCAGTTATCAACTTGTAGCGTGGTCGCCATCAAGCAGGCGTGCCCAAAGGCAAACTTTCCATCCCATGCTCCACCCGGTCGACGGGTCGCCACGGTGAATCAGAGAAGTACGTGCTGCATCAAATAATTCAGGAGTACGGTAAGGGGAAATCTGATTGCTGGGGAAGAGTCCGTACAAATGAGAAATGTGACGGTGTACGTCCTTCGGATCATCCCAGTCGAACATCCACTCTTGTAATTGCCCCCAATGTCCCACCTGCATGGGAGCCATTTCTTTGAGACGTTGTGTCAGATGAGAGGCAAACTCCTGATCTGTATCCAGTATTTGAGAAGCAGATATAATTGCTGTCCAAAGATCGAAAATCAATTGGTTGTCCATGGTGCATCCGGCAGCTGTAGTAGCTTTCCCGTTACTTCCCGAATGTACATTCTCCGGTGAATTACTGGGGCAGACTACCAGCAGTTGTGTACGGGTTCTTTCACCATAATTTCATCAAAGAAACGTCCGGACTCTTTCAGTATCGGATAGACAGAACGCAGGAATTCCACATCTCCGGTGTATAGATAACGCTCCCAAAGATGTCGCAAAGCCATGCGCCACCACTGGGCCACATACCCGAAGGAGCTTTGTCAACTGCTCCTGTAATACGCCATATATCCGTGTTATGATGCAACACCCATCCGTTGGCTCCATACATAATCTTAGCCGTCTCTTTTCCTGTGTTACTCACTTCTTTTATCAGACGGAATAACGGTTCATTCAGTTCACTTAGATTCGTTACTTCCGAAGGCCAGTAATTCATTTCCAAATTGATGTTACAAGTATATTTGCTATCCAGGAAGGGAATAATTTGTCATTCCAAATTCCTTGTAAATTGGCGGGTTGTCCTCCCGGTTGGGAAGAACAGATCAACAAATAACGTCCGAATTGAAAATAGGTGGCAACCAGATGTGTGTCATTGGTGTTTTTGAAATTCTTCCACACGCTTATCGGTGGTTACATTCGCATATTGGTCTCGTCCCAAATCAAGAGAAACGCGTGTCAGATATTGTCGGTAAAAATCAACATGATTCTTCTTCGATTCAATGAACGGATGAACCATTGCTTTCGCCAAATAATTCTTAGCCCGCTCTGTCTGATTACCGGTGATGTCTTGATAATTGTTGAAGTTGGTGGCAATAGATACATAGACCGTAGCTTCATCAGCTCCTTCAACGGAAAGGACACCATCGGCACAAGCTATTTTCCCACCTTTATTTTTAGCAGTCAATCTGCCTTGAAATTCTACTTTCCCTTTGAGCCCCTCATGCAAGGAAGAGACTCCCGAGAGTGTCACACAGTTTCCCTCTTCAGAAGCGATCATAACATCCTGGTGAGGCGAAGTGAGTTGTGCATTGAAAGTAATTTGTCCGGGACGATTGGCGGTCAGTCGTACCATTACTACCTGATCGGTAAATGAAGTAATCGTTTCGCGTTGATACTGCACTCCGTCTACTTCATAACGTACGATTGCACGTGCGGAATCCAGACTTAATTCCCTGTAATAATTGGAATAACGTGTATGACCTGGAAAAGCGATTCGCAGGTCACCAAAACTTTGGTATGGCATTCCTGAATTAGTCTTTGCCATTACCTTTTCTGTGGCCAGTGTCTGAGCTTCAAGGTATTTTCCGGCAAAGACCAGCTCACGCACTTTCGGAATATATTCCAGTGCATCCGGATTGGCGTTATTATTGGGACGTCCCGCCCAAATGCTTTCTTCGTTTAGTTGTATTTGTTCTGTGCCTGGTGTTCCATATACCATGGCCCCCAAACGACCATTCCCAAGGGGTAATGCCTCGGTCCATACCTGTGCGGGACAGTCGTACCATAGCTTGTATTCGGGTACAGAAGACTTCTGTTCCTGCGCCTGAATACAACCAACAGACATCGTGACGAACAGATATCCGATTAATCTCTTTTTATTCATTTCCTTCCAATTGCTTTTATACTTTTATAAAAGGACGATTGAAAGGGATTTTTGTACCCACTATGCAGGCAGTAAGAAAGGGAGAAGACTAAAAATAAGTTAGCAAACTTAAACACAGTTCTAAAGCCATTAAAATAGATGAATTTCGACAAACAAACAGATATACTGATTGTTGTCACATTGAATCATTCGTTTTTTTATTCACCTAAAAATACAGATTATGGCAAAGAATTCTCCCGATGAAGGAAAAAACATCAAAATGGTAGAAAAGCAGGCGGTTGAAGCTCTATGATTAACCTCAAAGAGTACCGGGCAAAAAGGCAATTCGGTAAAACACCGGAACCGATGGCGGATACGGTGGAAACTCCCAATCGAATGCCTGTTTTTGTTGTTCAGAAGCATGATGCCAGTCATTCTCATTTCGATTTTCGTTTGGAAGTGGATGGAGTATTAAAAAGTTGGGTGGTGCCTAAAGGACCTTCCATGAATCCAAAAGATAAGAGGTTGGCCATAGAAGTAGAAGACCACCCCTTGAGTTATGCGCACTTTGAAGGAGTTATACCGGAAGGTAACTATGGAGCAGGTACGGTGGAAATATGGGATAGTGGAACCTATGCTTACGTTGGTAATAATCGTAACATTTCCGCTGCCATTAAAAATGGAATACTTGAATTCAAGTTACACGGGCATAAACTCAAAGGGCTATTTGTCCTTATACATACCAATATGGATGATCAGGATAAAGACTGGCTGTTGATAAAGAAAGATGATGTATTTGCGGCCACTCACGTTTACGATGCAAAGATTATTCCGTCTTATGATGAGGTATTCCTGTAAACTATGATCTGACAGTACTTATCAGAAGTCTATTATTTTCAAATTATATACGCGGCTTTATAATTCTACTTATTCATTATTCTAATGATTAAGTGGAACTATATGCTCGTGTGGTTGTATTGTTTTGTGATAAAATATTTTACAATTACTATGTTTTACCAAATAAAATGATGATTTTAGAATCTATTCCTTGATATTTCGGTAACAAACGATATTGTTACCACTTTTGATAGAAAACACCCATTGCTTTTGTTAGAATCCACCTCATATGTGGACGTTGAAAAGTTTATACTTGTGCCGGATTTAGACACGTTAAAAGGTCATCAAACGTGTTTTGCTGAAAATGTAAGTATTAATCAAATCCTATATAAGTATGAATGATTGTTACCTGAGTTTATTATTAAACTTTCGTGCTTTACTTTCTATAGATAGTGGAGCCAATTTAGTAAACAGTAAACAAGCTATTGGCGTAATTTTGCCTGATTTATCATTGCTTGGTTATGCAGTTCCTGTAGAGAGTTTCGGCATTGGGCTATTTATTGTTTTGTTTGCGTATCTTGCGGTAGAGTATAATGTCCAGTTGTTGTCACATGAAAAACTTAAGATAGCCATGAACATGCTCCATACTACGCATACCCCGTTGATACTGTTACGAAATCAATTGGAAGAACTTAAAACCGGTAATCTTCCCGAATCGTTTTCCCAACAGGTAGAAGAGGCATTGGGATATACCGAATGCATTATATATTGCAATCAGAATATTGTAACCCTCAATAAGGTAAACAAAAAAATACTTCCTAAGACATCAACAGTAAATTTGGAACTCTCTTCTTATATTACTTCTATTGTTAATCAATGTCGTCCCTATGCTGATTCGCGCCGTATACAACTGACTGTCAGCGAATGTTCGGATTGCGTCAGTTGCAGGATCAATGAGAACATAATGACGGCAGCGCTTCAACATCTTATAAGCAAACTAATTTTGGCTTCCGATTTAGGCTGTTGCATATCAATCAATATAACACATACAATAGATTCCTGGCAGTTGCAGATTACTAATTGTGAGATAGCAGACAAAAGAGTAGGGAAAATGTTTCCTTTTATTCCGGTCATATTTCCCATATATGGGTATAGTGATTTGTGGACTGTAAGAAAAATCATTCGCCTGCATGGTGGAAAAATAAACGGATATAGACATGGCAAATCATTTGCTTTCCAAATTGTCATTCCAACAGATTGTCATTGCCGGAATCAGGAATGTTCGGCTATCAAACATTCTTCAACAAATACGAAGAATAAGGCTAAAAAATCTTCTGAAAGTGATAAAGATGGTATCCCGAATACTAAAACAAAAGATACATCCCATATCTTATTGGTAATAGCGGACGGGGCATTCAGGAATTATTTAAGGAAAGCCTTATTGCGGTATTTTCAGATTTCAGTTTTGGAGGATCCTGATTTGCTGAAGGATACAGTAGTCCGCCAAAATCCTGATGCTATAATTATTGACGATAATGTAAACGGAACAAATGGAGATACACTTAGTTTCCGGATCAAAACAGATAAAATGATAGGGTATATACCGGTTGTTCTTTGATAAGGCCTTTGATAACGAAAGTTATTTGTCTCATTTAGGAAGTGGGGCGGATCGTCTGGAATTACGAACAGAAAGCATTTGCAGGCTAAGGGCAAACATACGTATGCTTGTAGAAAACCGCATGGTTTTGCGTGAACGGGTCAAATTGTTTTTGTCGGATGCTGTTTTCCCAATGGTACCCACCAAAGAAGAAATGGAAACAGAAAATACGGATCAGATATTTATGGATAAAGTCAATAAAATCCTGGAAAAGAACCTTTCTACTGATAAATATACAATAGATAAGTTAAGCATCGATATAGGAATGAGCCGTACTGCTTTTTATAGCAGGATACGAGAGATAACCGGGAATCCTCCGGAAAATTAATATCTATTCGTTCAAAATGGACAGGGCACTTAAACTGCTAGCCTCCCAACAGTACACTGTTTCGGAAATTGCAGGAATGCTGGGATATTGTGATGCTAAATATTTTGGAAAGAAGTTCAAAGACTTCTATCATGTATGTCCTACGGATTACATTAAAAGTATTATAGGGTAAAAGAATATATAGTACATATTTTCAGTTTAAATGATATAAACTAAAATATGTACTATGTTCATTTTTTATCATCTTGCTTCACTATCACCTCTAAAACAGATAAAGTCTTTTTTATCAAATATTTTAAAGGAAGATTATCCCGAATTTTCTAAGTGTATAATAAGAAAAAGAAAGATAATGCAAAGGCTTTTATTCAAAAGAATAATGAAGGGATGTTGCAAGCTTTTCTATATTTAAAACAGGAATTAGAAGATATAACAGATGTATGTCCGCCAATGCCTGCAGCTAATAGACTAAAAAGTTGGAACTTTTAAAATAAGAAGCTCATAATACTAAGTTGGGAGAACAATTGGTAAAAAAAATAGTGGTAGCTGCTCTTCATATTGATGCGGATGAAATATATGTGACGATATACAGGAAACATGAAGGGCTTATAAAGGTTGTTAAAGAGATATGGATTCCTTGTATATGGAACTAAAGGTCATGAGGATGAACCGGAGTTTGTATTTGTAAGTCTATGAAAGTATATTCAGGAGATTTGTTGTATGATTATCCTTATATTCATACTTCAAAAGTACGAAGTTTATTCTATCAATAAAACCTGAATATCATACTCCGCTCTTTCCTGATTCAATTTTAGATAATGAGGAACGTGATAAATCTTTTCTTGTGCGAGACATTGCTTACACAAATAGCATACATAAGATTTATTTGTGTAAAATGAGGAATATTGATCAATTGTCAAGAGGAGATATTCTTTTAATCTATCGAATGAAAGACGAAAAAGGGGCTGCATATTATCGTAGTGTTGTGTCTTCTATCTGTATTGTAGAAGAAATAAAAAAGGCTTCTGGTTTTAAATCTACAGAGGAATTTATCAAATATGCAAACGCTTATAGTATATTTAATGAAAATGAGCTACGGAAATGGTATACAGAATATGGGATGACTCTTATAAAAATGACTTATAATATTGCATTTGATAGAAGAGTTACCCGTGGTGAACTTATTGAACAGGTCGGCCTTTCGGCTGGTGACTATTGGGGATTTATGCAAATAAATGATGAACAATTTAAGAATATAATATCAAGAGGAAAAATAAATGAAAGTCTTATTATCGATTAAACCTGAATTTGTACAGGAAATTTTTACAGGAAAGAAAAAATATGAATATAGAAAAGCTATTTTCACAAGGAGTGTAGATAAAGTAGTGGTCTATTCAACAAAGCCTGTTGGGATGATTGTTGGGGAATTTACAGTAGAGAATATTCTAAATGATACCCCTAGTACACTATGGGACCAGACTCATAAGGATTCAGGTATCACTAAGGATTTTTTTGACCAATACTTTGAAGGTCGTACACATGGGTATGCCTTGAAAATCAGTTCTCCACGTCTTTATGAAGAACCAATTAATCCATTCGAATTATTTAAGGCTTTTGCTGCTCCCCAATCGTTTAAGTATATTGATTCAAATGAGTCTGCTCTCCTATTTTCGAACTACTAAATTTAACCAGGATTGTCTTTTTAGATAATCCTGGTTTGCCTATTCTGTTATTTTATTTTAATACTCCCATCAATATCCCTTGGACGTTTACTTTTTAATAAGTAGCAGTATGAGTTATCTTCAGGAATTGCTATATAATGAGAAGTGTTTTTATCAAGTAACGCTGGGTCTTTTCTTGATGTGTTTCCAAAGCTAAAATCAAGTAACGGAGACTTTCACGATTATTGAGTTGACCGAACATTTTTGCAAATAACAGATTCCAGCAAATATATCTATAATGTCACGCAAATATTCTACATATTGGGGATCAAAGATAGTACCACATTCATCTCGTGTAGGTATACCCAACATCTGCAATGTTCGATAATTTTTATTAGAATTGAGTATACCGTCAAAATCGAGAAAAAGATATTTATTTTTCATTAGATAACGATGTTTCTACAAATGATACTATTTGTTCTATCTTCTCAAGTGGATTTTGGCTTGTCAATTTTGCAAATGAAAGATGCATTCTATTTTCGTATTTTTGTATATCATATGCTCGCTGGAATCCAAACGAATTTTCCATTTTGTTGAAAAAAGATTTCATGCTTTCTTTACTCATGCCTTTGGTCCCACAGTTAACAAATAGATGTACGGCTTCATTTTTGTTACTATTAATAACAAGCCGTACAGCACCATTACACAGTGAAATACCGTTCTTACCTTTTATTGCTACCACCTGATACCCTTTTTGATTTTTCAAATGGTTGAAAACTTCATCTGCGATCTTTTGTCTCTGCTCTTGCCTTTTAGCTCTTTCCATATTAGGTATATGTTTGCTTAAGGTTGATCTTGCATCAGAGATAGCATTTTCCACGCCTGTTGGTATCAACGTATTCTGTTTGAACTTCATCCGATACCTTATATACTTGGGTTTATTCTTTGCATAACGCATGAGATAAAGTGGATGCGTAAAATTATTGTGTTGGAATATAGGGTCAAGATATTTCATTCCACACTTATTAATAGCGGCATTGAAAAACTGTTCAGCCTTTTGGTTATATCTTTTATGCCAAGCCAAATTTCCAAAGCCAAGGTAGACTGGAGGAACAAGGTGCTCTATGTCATAATTGGTCACATTTTTTTCATCTGCAAAACGAAATGTATTGCTGGTTGCTTCTGAATATACCAAAGCCTTACTTAAATCTGCTTCTTTGATATAGAAGAGATTAAAAATTTGTATCACACCGTTCAAATCTTCACGTCTTGGCAGATCATAGTAGAAAGCAAAGAGATCGCCTACACAGTCAATTGTGGTATCACTACCAAATTCATACCACTTGTCTTTACTTTCGTCAAAGTGCCGGAGTTGTCTTAACGTTTCGGCATCGTCAATTGCTTGGTGGGTGGGGGATTTAAATTTGGCACCACCTGGATTTTTCATTACCACTGATCCGATAACCTCCCATGAATTACCATATTGTAACAATGTCCTCCATCGAAAACCTATAGCAGTGTTCTCATCCATTAGATAGAAGTGAGTATATACTTTCATTATTATTTATTTTAATAAGAATTAAAATGCAATCTTTGGTACTAACTATCAACACTTAAATGACTTTCATTAATCGTTTTCATATATTCTCCACATATCCTTAATACAGCCATGAAGTTGATGACGAAGTGATTGGGGTTCTAATACTTCAATCATTGCGCCAACTTTTAGTAACTCCATACAGAAGTCGTATGTCGGTCGAAGATGCAATTCGAAATCTGCATATTCATCAGAAGTGTATATTTCCCGTTGTGAAGGTGAAGTGGAAGTGTGCGAAGATAATGTTGATGATATCTGTCAGCACGTAACACGATTCTTTCTTCCTTAATATCCTTATCAAGCACAATTCCAAAGAAAGAAGAGAAATAGGATTTAGCATCAAAGTCCTTTGGCAAAGTGAAGCATGTATCGGTCACACTGGCAAACCTTTATCTTCTATCTCTTCTATGATTTGTCTGATTTTGGAGATAATCCAATTTGAGACCTCTCCTGTGCGTATTGGTAAGTAGCTACTGGTGGAATGCCAATCGGTGTATAGAATCCATTCCCATCCATAAGGCCAGTACGTATTACTACATTCTGAAAAACATGATAATTGCCGTATTGGTAATTCTTTAGCCCCCAGCAGTGAACTTTGTGAAATACCGATATAAAGGTTCTTCCAATCCGAATCTCTTCCATCATCTCTTGTAATGACTATGTAATGGGACCATTGGGGCATTTTGAATTTTAGAGCCGGACTTTCGTCTCCTTCTTTGATGAGCTTAAATTCCATCCCCATTTTAACTGCGAATTCTTTTAACGGTTTAAAAATGAATTCTGTTCTTAATTTGCTACTTATTTCAGCTCTGTTATCCATCAAGGCAACTACTGCTTCCATATTATTGATGGCTAAATCTACGATTTTATCACTACTATCTTTATTCATATCTTGTCCTGTGATTTGTTTAATAAGTGTAATATATTGGGAAATTGTCTCTCGCACCAGAGGTTTGTCGTATGCTAACATCACACACTTTGATAACCAATTTAGGATATGTCCTTTGTACGAGATACAGTGATAGTCAATCTCATTGTCTCCTAATGAATCTTTGCTTGCCTCATGACCATCAAGCGTAAGATAAATCAACTTAAAGCCTTTCGGAAAACGTTGTTTACCATAGTTATTGTATCGCAGTAATTGATGGTATTGATCAATAGCATATATTTTATTCTCAATGATAATAGCATATTCACCATCTTCCAAGATATATCGATCCGTCCACCAGTAGTTTCTGTCCGCTCACCAATATATCGTTCGACTATATTGGTATTGCAATTAGATATATAATCTCGTTTTAAGCCAATGGCTGCAAGAAATTCTTTAAGCATAGCATCTTTTAGGCCATGATTTCCGTCAGGATTTAACAATTCTGCAAGGAATGCGGAATGCAATCTAACTTCGTTAGACCGTAATCCAAGAGTGTTGAAAACGTTAAAACAATCGCCTTTTCGCTGCTTATGCTTCATTCGCTCTTGCTCAATAAGGCAAATCTTGCTTATTTCCATTAAAAGATCATTCAATTCCATATTTAAACTATTTTGTTAATACAAAAATAAAAAAAGATTGCCTCGTTTTCTATATTATAATTTTGATTTAATTGATATTTATATAACGTTGAAATTATTTTCAACGTTTATAGCTACTGGTAGCTTTAACAAGGCAATTTTTCCTCTTTGTTTATGTAGTGAATAATTATTGTGAAACAATCTCAAAAGCCAATTCTTTCATCCGTCTTTTTACGATGGAATACCATAAATATGAATTTTGCAAGTTGTTGGTGGGTATTCTATCAACATATTTTTCAAGAAGTCGATAGTATAGAGTTACGCATCATCATAATATCGATTGATTATTTCACTCCAATCTCAAAAATCGATAAACTTGTCAATAAGATAATAGTTCAACATTAGATCAGTATTACTTGAAAGTTCTGACCAATCCCAATAATTTTTAAAACGCAACTATATACTTTATTGTACCAACGATTGTGTATAATGACTGATTGGACTTTAATGTGCCAATCTGCGACTTAGCAGATTGGCATTGTTAAATCCACATCAGTCGTTATCAGAATCATTTTCTTCTTTTGCAACTTCTATCGTTGTATTCAACAATTCTTCTAATGTCTCTTTCAAAGTATCACCCAGCGATTCTTCAAGTGTCTGGCTTAAAGTTTTCATAAGTTATTTGCTTTTTAATTGATATAATATGTATCAATTCGCCTGTTCATGGGCTTTCACAAATTATTTTTCATTTTTTCTTAAGATTTTTCCTCAAAACTGAAATTTCCAGCCCATTGCGTGTACAATTTCTCTATTAACAAAAACAATTGTACACATGAAACCATTCCACTCACTACTCCAAATGATAGATACTCTGCATACCGAAGAGGATTGCAGACTGTATCTTGAAGATATGCGGTGGCATGGTGAGCCTGTTTGTCCGCATTGCGGCTCTATATCTAAGTACCACTATAAACTGACTCAAAAAGGAGAGTTTAAAGGTTTGTATAAGTGCAAAGATTGTCGAGAACGTTTTACTGTTCGGATTGGTACAATGTTCGAGGATTCCAATCTTCCGTTAAAGAAGTGGTTCTATGCAATCTTCTTGTTCCTCTCGCACAAGAAAGGTATCAGTAGCTGCCAATTGGCGCGTGATATCCATGTTACCCAAAAGACAGCATGGTTTATGCTGCACCGCATCCGTCATAACATAAAGGATGATGATGCAACTTTTGATGATATGACTCAAATGGACGAAACTTATATAGGTGGTAAAAGTAGAAGCATGGTAACGGAACACAAGGTCGTAGCCTCAAGGAAAAAACACCTATATTCGGCATGGTTTCAGACGGTCTTGTTTATGCACAAGTAGTACCTAATGTTCAGAAAACAACTTTATACCCTATTATCAAGGAACGTGTACGTGAAGGTTCTACAATCGTTACGGATGAATTAGGTGTTTATGCTGCATTAAGAAAGATATACGTTCATAAAACCGTCTATTATAAGAAGCATATCTACTCTATGAACGGATTTCATACAAACTCGATAGAAGGATTTTGGAGCCACATCAAGCGTGGTATCAAAGGTATCTACCACCTTGCAAGCAAGAAACATCTTTCTAAGTATTGCAAGGAGTTTGTATTCCGATACAATACACGTAAACAAACAGATGGCGAGCGTTTCAATGATTTCTTGGGCGGGTTTACAGAGCGTCTGTACTACGGAGAATTGCTGATGAAACCTGAATGGGCATGGAAATCAAATTAAAGAAACAATTAATATAAGCAGTCTGTGATTTGTCTAAAGCATATTTGTCTGTTTCCACCTTTTTTGTTTACTTTGTACACTAACTAAAAAAGGAGGTATAAGAACAGATATTATTTCTAAATAGACATATTGCATAACTTGCAGACAATTATTTGACTTGGTAAAATCTGGTAAATTTTAAATGAAGTTCAAAATAATGAGTCTAAGCATAGTTTGTACCCTCAATCGAGGGCGCAGACTGCTTTTTCTTGTTTGAACTTCGGGCTTACCAGAGCCTTACCAATCAATAAGGAAGAGTATGTTTGTGCCCTTTTCTTGTATCTACTCATTTGATTATCCAAAAGGCAAAACTCTCAAAAACTCTTTTCTAAAAGTCTATAATACATATATCAAATATTAATCATAAAAGAAAGGAGATGCTTTATGGGTAGAATCGCAACAAGAGCGTTTTGTAACACGCTCAAAGCAGGTGCATTTAATTCGGAATTGACTCGAAGCCCGACAAGGAGTGAAATAGAAGCAATATCTGGCTTCTTGGTGAAAGGTACTTATACCGATAACCAACTCGTTATGGAAGAAGATATTACAATATCTTATAAATTCATTGTGATTGGTGATGGTGGGACTATCATTAAAACTCAAGTATAATTTAAAAGAAGGAAGTGCCTCTTGAGGATGCAACTCACTTTCTTGAAACTATCTCTTCCCAGTGGTTGCGGGATAAAAACAAGAAGATTAATGAAAACAAGAATCTTTTGTATCATGACACTGTGTGCCGGGTTATTGGTTGGGTGCGATAAGGAAGAAGAAGAATATGAACCTGTCAAGCCACCTGTGGAACAACCGGAAACTCCAGAAGAACCGGAAAAACCTACTGTACCACCATCCACAGATGATATTATTAACTTTAAAATAGGAGACACTGATATGATAGTAGGAACAAATACATGGAATGGAATTGCCTATGGTAACGAAAGATATGCAGTCGTAGGTGATAGTGGTTATGTGAATTCATCAGTAGATGGGGTTACATGGGAAACTCCAAAAGCTATAGCAGGTGCGAATGATTGGTTGTCTGTTGCATTTGGAAAAGGGAAATTTGTAGCAATAGATTGGTATGCACCCTGCAATGTCATGACCTCTACAGACGGTATTAACTGGACAAAACAAAGTAACAAACTTCCTCATATTGATAATAGGCATTATAATGCAATCAGATTTTGCAATGGAATATTTATAGCGGTTGGTGTTGCACAGATTTCAACATCTACTAATGGTATAACATGGACAAGAAGATGGCAAAACTCATATGTTTACGATCCACAAGATATAACTTATGGAGACGGTAAATATGTAACAGGAGTTGGCGGTGGATATGTACTTACATCCAGTGATGGTATTACGTGGGCAATGAAACAACACCAATGTTTATTACATCTATGGAATAGTATTTGGTAATGGAACGTTTGTCATTGTTGGTACAAAGGGAATGACTGCACGTTCAACTAATGGGGGTGAGAACTGGGAAGTTCCGTCCACCTTTGTATCTAAAAAAAATTGGAAAAGTGTTATCTTTAGTAATGGAAAGTTTATTGCAGTATCCATTGATGGTTATGTAACAACATCTACGGATGGTCTTAATTGGACTACTCCAGAACAAATAAGAGATGAATCTGGAAAGATTGTTACCGCAAGTCTCAATGGCATTTGCGCTATGTCATAATTCTTAAACTACATCTTAAAGCTATAGTAGGCATGCTGGGAAACTGGCATGCCCTATTTTTGATAGAAGATAAATTACAAACATATTTTTCACAATAGTATATCTCTTTTACGAGAAAATTGATACCTTTGTGCAACTAACAAAAGATAAGTGATATATGTCTAAACCTGTTGATATACAAGAATTAGAAAAAGAATATAGGTTCTTCGTCAAATTTGGTGGTACTTCTTCTATTGTGAATAAATAATCTTCGCTCTCAGTAGTTTAATTCCTGCCCTATTGTACATCTGTCTTTTTACCGCTTTAATTTTATTCACTGTCCCCTCC